>JGI26084J50262_1000187_pt1 | contig 34281 bp, 30 predicted proteins | sample SaaInl6LU_22_DNA_FD_50262 | JGI IMG/M metagenome (IMG submission 50262) | reverse complement strand
AACGGCAATTCAAGCAAATCAACAATAAATATGAATATTTTAGTATTAAACGCAGGTTCTTCTTCTTTAAAATATCAAGTCATAGAAATGCCTTCTAAACANGTAAAATGTGTTGGTTTGNTAGAAAGAATTGGGATGGAAGATGCCATATTTAATCACGATAAAAACGGTGAAGAATACCACGAAANAATGCCAATTTTAAACCATAAAATTGGTTTGGAAAAAATTGCAGATACTTTATTAGATAAAAAGTTAGGTGTTATAAATACGGTTGATGAAATTGAGGCAGTTGGACATAGAGTGGTTCATGGAGGAAATAAATTCAGTAAAACTGTAATAGTTACAGACGATGTAAAGAATAGTATTCGCGATTTATATGATTTAGCACCTTTGCACAACCCTGCAAATTTAACAGGAATCGAAATTGCNGAAACTATCTTTACAAAAGCAAANCAAATTGCTATTTTCGATACTTCCTTTCATCAAACTATGCCAAAAGTTGCATACCAATATGCAATTCCTACTAAATATATAGAAAAACATAAAATTAGAGCTTATGGTTTTCATGGCACAAGCCACAAATATGTTTCTGAAAAAGCAATCGACTATCTAAAGCAAGAGAACTCAAAAAATATAATTACCATTCATTTAGGAAATGGCTGTAGTATGGCTGCCATAAANGAAGGTGAATGTATTGATACTTCTTTAGGTTTAGGACCAGCAAATGGGTTAGTTATGGGAACTCGTTCTGGAGATATAGATCATTCTGTAATTTTCTTTTTGATGAAAAAGTTAAATAAAACAGCAGAACAAGTAAGTAATTTGTTACAAAAACAATCTGGCATGAAAGGCTTAACTGGTTTTTCTGATTTGAGAGAAATTACAGAAAATGCAGCAAATGGAAATGCTGAATGCCAACATGCTTTAAATTTAGCAGCTTACAGAATTAGAAAATATATAGGTAGTTATGCAGCTGTTTTAAACGGATTAGATGCTATTGTTTTTACTGCTGGTATTGGAGAAAATTCTGCAGAAATGAGAAAAATAGCATGTGAAAATTTAACTTTTTTAGGAATTGAATTAGATAAAGAAAAAAACAAAATTCGTTCTAAAAAAATTAGAGAAATACAGTCNGCAACATCAAAAGTAAAAATATTAATAATACCAACAAATGAGGAAATTGAAATAGCCAAACAGTCTTATCAGCTTTTAAAATAAAGAACCCTCAAAAATTGCAATAAACCAGCCAAATTTTTACATTTGTAAGCATTTTAATTAAAAGAAATTATAGAAATGGGTAGAGCATTTGAGTTTAGAAAAGCAAGAAAAATGAAACGTTGGTCTGCAATGGCTAAAACATTTACCAGACTTGGTAAAGACATTGTGATGGCTGTTAAAGAAGGNGGACCAAACCCAGACACCAACTCTCGTTTACGTGCTGTAATACAAAATGCAAAGGCTGCAAATATGCCTAAAGACAATGTAGAGCGCGCTATAAAAAAAGCCTCTGATAAAGATACAGCAGACTATAAAGAAGTTTTATTTGAAGGATATGCACCTCATGGAATTGCCGTTTTAATAGAAACTGCCACAGATAATAATAACAGAACAGTTGCCAATGTTAGAGCCGCTTTTAATAAATGTGATGGTAATTTAGGTACTTCTGGTTCTGTTGTTTTTATGTTTGATCATACTTGTAATTTTACCGTTAAAAAGGAAGATATTACAATGGATATGGAAGAACTAGAACTAGAATTGATAGATTTTGAAGTTGAAGAAATTTTTGATGATGAAGAAGGCGTAATAATTTATGCACCTTTTGAACAATTTGGAGCTTTACAATCTTATTTTGAAGAAAATAATATAGAAATATTGTCTTCTGGTTTTGAAAGAATACCAACAACTACCACAAAACTTACAGAAGAACAACAAGCTGATGTAGACAAACTTTTAGAAAAACTAGAAGAAGATGATGATGTACAAAACGTATATCATTCTATGNAAANTAACGAGTCATAAAAAACAAAGGCTGTNTAAAAANTANAAACAANNAATAGATAAAAATATNTTTAAAATTGAATTAAATCCAGTGTTTTTTTACGTTGGATTTTTTTTGTTTCTGTTTCTATAAATTGTGCTACAAAATAAATTTCTTTCGGAATTTCATATTTTGATAATCCTATATCCTTGATACTTTCTTTTAAAGACATTTCAACTTTGTTTGAAATTTGGGAATCCTCAATAACTAAAACTAATTTTTCGCCTAATTTTTCATCAAAAATCCCCGAAACAAAAAAGCGTTGGGTTATCATTTCTGCCAATTTTTCTTCTATTTTTTCGGGATGTAATTTGACTCCACCAGAATTAATTACATTGTCAAAACGACCTAACCATTCAAATTGCGTATCTGAAATTAACTGTACAACATCATTTGTAAAAACCACTTTATTAGAAATTGTGTCGTTTTTTATAACCAAACAATTTCTTTGATCTTTATAAATACTGGTATTTGGTAACGTTTGATAAAACGCTTCTTTATAAGAATTTTTAGAAGCCATCTTATTGGTTATTTTAACTCGAAAAGATTTTACATTGTTTAATCTTTTTATTGCAACATGGGTAATGGTTTCTGTCATGCCATAAGTGGCAAAACATTGCGTACTTACTTTTTGTAATTTGTTTTTTAATTGTTCAGAAACGGCTCCTCCTCCAATAATTAATTTTTTAATAGTGTGTAATTTTTCCAAAGAATTTTCTACCTGTAAAGGCACCATAGCTACAAAATCGTAAATTTTAGTAGTCGTTTTTAAGGGTTTAGAACTGGGGTTAACAACGTCTAATTGCCAACCTAAAGTAAGTGCTCTAATAAGCATTAATTTACCAGCAATATAATCTACAGGTAAGCATAATAACGCTTTTGTATTTTCTTTTAATTGAAAGTAAGCACCTGTTGCTTTTGCTGAGTTTACAATGTGGTCTTTTTGTAATGTTATTTTTTGTGGTTTTCCTGTAGAGCCCGAAGTTTTTACAGAAATCGTATCTTCCTCTGAAAACCATTCTACTAAAAAAGTATATATTTCTTTAGAATTATTCTTTGAATACGCTAATAAATCATCAACATTTAAAAATGAATGATTGTTTAATTGAAAACGTTTATGAAATGGTTTTGGTATCAATATTATAAAACTCTGTTGTTTTCTTTTTAGTTTACTGGCTCAATAATTTTACCTGTTAGTTTTTCTTTCCAGTTTTTCCAGCCGTATTTCTCAGAAAACAAAAACAGCAATATAGGATATAAAACAAACACAGGCAAAAACATTTCCCAAGTTAAAGATGGCTCTGAAATATCTATGTACAAAGCATCTGTTTGAAAAACAGTCCAATCTGTAGTAATAAAAAAGGCAGCTGTTATGTTATTTACTGCATGTAAACCTAATGCTAGCTCTGTGCCTTCATCCATCAAAGTTACAATACCGTAAAACAAGCCGGTACCTATGTAAAAAACCATACTAAGTTGCCCCAGTTTTGCCACTTCTGGATTTGCACCATGTAATAAGCCAAAAACTACAGATGTAAAAATTAAAGGAAGCCATCTATTTTTAACCAAAACTCCAGACCTTGCATTAAATAGCCTCTAAAAAGCAGTTCTTCTAAACTAGTTTGAAATGGGATAAATAAAAAAGAAATGGCTACCAAAATAAAAAATGGCTTTGCATTAAAATTCCAGATAAAATTTTCTGGTGCTAATAAAATACTAATGTAGGAAAATGCAATTGCAATAAAACCCCAAACAAAAAAGCTATAAAAAAAACGTTTCCAATCTACTTTTTTTCTACTAGTAATTAAAGAAGTAATGGTTCTTTTATGTATATATTTTACACCAATAAACAGAAAAAGTAAGCCCACAAAAAAAGTAAAAATAATAAGGAATAATAAAAGATTTTTATCTATTCCTGCAGTCATAAAATTAGTTTGTGCAAACTCTAAAAACTCTGCTATATTTTTAGATTTTGCTGCTGCAGCCATCACTAATGGTATTACTCCTAAAATTTGCCAACCTAAAAAAACTAAAAATAGAGTTGTTAGCCAATGATACCATTCGTTTTTTCCTTTATATGCTTGTTGTATAAAATTCATTATTTTATAAAATTAAATTTGTATTCCATTTTTTGGAATTATTGTAATGCAATGCTCCATTTTTTACTTCTAAGGGACTATCTAAATTATTGGTAAACAAACTGCCTGTACCTAAACCTTGAGGCAAATTATTATTCAAAGTATATGTAAATTGTGCTATCGCATTTAACCCGATATTACTCTCTAAAGCAGAGGTAATCCACCAATTAATCTGATTACTTTTAGCTACATCAATCCAATCGTTACTACCAGTAAAACCACCAATTAAACTTGGTTTTAAAATAATATATTGGGGTTGTATGGTTTCTAATAATTGTTTTTTCTGTTGATAAGAAAAAACTCCAATCAACTCTTCATCTAAAGCAATAGGCAAAGGTGTTTTTTGGCACAACAGAGCCATTTCTTCAATTTGCCCTTGTTTTATGGGCTGTTCTATCGAATGAATATCTAGTTCAGAAAGAATTTTTAATTTTTCTAAAGCCTCTTTGGGAGAAAATGCACCATTTGCATCTACTCTTAACTCAATTTCTTTTGCAGAAAATTCTTTTCTAATCGATTTTAGGAGGTTGATTTCTTCTTCAAAATTAATCGCGCCAATTTTCATTTTAATACAAGAAAAACCTTTTTTTAATTTTTCTTGAATTTGTTGTTTCATAAAATCTTTATCTCCCATCCAAACCAAACCATTTATGGATATTGCTTGGTTACCTTTGGTAAATTCTGACGGAAATAACTCGAAATTATTAACACTTTTTAAAGATAAAAATGCTTGTTCTAAACCAAATTGAATTGATGGAAAATTAAAAACTTCAGCTACTAACTTTTGTAAACCTAAATGAATATTATTACAAACCCATTCTAGTTTTTTCTCGTAATTTGGTACATCATCTATACTTAAACCTCTAAACAAACCTGTTTCACCAATACCAATTTTACCATTTTCTTCTAAAATGATAAACCAAGTTTCTTTGGTTTTTAAAATACCTCGAGATGTACCACTGGCATTTTTAAATTCTAAGACGTATTTTTTGTAGCTGGCTTTTATCAAAATAAATTATTTTTCTTCTAAAAATGTTTTAAAATTGTTTAAATACGATTGATCTTGCTCTCTAAATGTACTTTTAAAATAAGGAAAAATACACGCCATTAAATAAGAATCGCTTTGACAACTAGCGTTTAAACGAATGGTAGTAACCCCATTTTTTTCAGAAAAAAGATAATCGTCTTTTTTTAACATATTTTCTGCATCGTAAAACAGGGTGATTTTTTCATTGGGTATGTAAGCCATTATTTTTTCTGTCATGGTAATTTCTTCACCTTGATTTAAAACCACCAAACTATACACATTACCTGTAATTCCTGGGTTTTTATGAACAGTTTCTACAGACTGTATTTCTGGAATCCAGTTTTTTACACTATCTATTTTTGCAAAATTACTAAAAACCTCTGCTATTGGTTTGTTTAGAGTAACTTCTGCTGTATACCTCGTTTCTTTAACAATTAAACCTGTTACCAAAAAAGCACCCACTAAAGCTGATATTGTTATTAATATTACTTTTATTGTTTTCATTATATTTTTATTTTATTAAAATGATGTACTTGCAATACTGAATAAAATCGAAAATAAAAAAGTGCTTAATGCTACTTTTTTTAATTCGCCATCTAATTCAGATGGAATATTATTTTTGGCTACTGTAACACAATTTTTTATTAGCGGTACAAATGCAATTAAATAAATGCATTGATAAATAGATCTGAAATCTAAAAAAGTAAATACTAACGCTGTAATTAAAGCTCCAAAAATTAAAAAATAGTGATATTTTTTTGCGTTTTTAGTACCTAACTTTACCACTAAGGTATTTTTATTGTTCTTTTTATCTTCTTCTCTATCGCGTAAATTATTTAAATTTAATACTGCTGTACTTAACAAACCAATAGAAATTGCTGGTAAAAATATTTTAAAATTGATGGCTTTGGTGTATAAAAAATAACTACCTACCACACTTAATAAACCAAAGAATAAAAATACAAACAAATCTCCAAAACCACTATAACCATAAGCAGAATTACCTACTGTGTATTTTATAGCTGCAGCTATTGAGGCAATTCCCAAGACAAAAAACAAAATAGAATACCCAAAATTTTTACTACCAAAAGCAACGTAAATTAATAATAGTGCAATAATTAAAGTGATGATTGTTGTTATTATCATTGCTATTTTCATTTGCTTCGGTGAAATGACCCCAGAGGAAACCATACGAGCTTCGCCAGTTCTATTTTTATCTGAACCTTTGATGCCATCTCCATAATCATTAGCAAAATTTGATAACACTTGAAAACCTATGGTGGTTAGAATGGCTAACCAAAAGATTGGTGTACTCCATAAAGTGATTGTACTATTTGCATACATTAGATCTCCAAGCCCTAACTTACTCCCCACAATAATTCCAGAAATAGACAAAGGCAACGTTCTTAAACGTGCAGCTTTTATGTAACTTTTTACATCCATGATTTTTTACTTATTTCTATTTTATACAAGGTATAATTGTAAATTAATAATGCTTTTTCTTTAGGTATACAAGGTATTTTAACTTTACCAGATGCAGTTTGAAAAACGATATCTGCTACGTTTTTTTTTGCTTGAAAGATGGTTTGCTTAAACTTTACATTTTGAACTTTAAAAAATGGTAAAATTGTTTTGTGTGTTTCTACGCTTCCTTGGCCAACTACTAATAATTCTTCGTTAAAAAAATAATATCTTTTCTTATATTTTAATTCGATAAACAAAATAAAAATTGGTAAAATAATAACATTTAACCCAAAAACATAATTGTTTTCGAAACCGAAAAACAATCCAATATTTATTAAAATTAATAAAATCAAAGTTCTAAAATACAATCTGAATCTAAAATAAATATCTGGTAAGTTTTTTGTAAATCCTTCTAAATTTTCATTGGGAAAAAGTAGGTTTTTTATTTCTAAAACTTGGGCTTTTTTACAACCTACAATTTTAATAACCTTGTCTTGNTTTTTTTTCACTTTCCCGCTAATGGCCTGTTTAAAGGTGATAAAAGAAATACCCAACCATTTTTTAATGGGGTTTGTAGACACTGTAATGTGCTGTACTTTTGCTTTTTTTAAAACTACTGATTTTTTTGTAGTTAAACCTTGGTTAATTTCTAACGCATTATTTTTTATAAACACCGTTAAATCAAAATGCCTCAACACAACTCTAACTACAGAACTTAATACAGCTATAATAGTAAAAAAGATAAGCAACCCAATAATTAAAACAACACTTGTTTCTAANGTAGATGTATTTTCGGAAATNTAATTATCTANAATTTCTCTTTTTCCTAAACCATCAAAAAGATCNCTAATCTGTTGAAAAAAACCAACCAATAGTGCAAATAAAATTAATAAACTTTGCAAGTGATTTTCTGTTAGACTTACTTTTATCAACTCAAAAAAACCAATTTTTAATAAAGGTTTTTCTATAATTTCTTCTTCGTTAGCAGCATCTTTTTTGTCGTAAATAGTAATGGCTTTTTTTAATGCTTTAGCCTCTATAATAGACAAGGCTTTTATAGATATTTCTGCTTTACTAGATCCAGCAGTTTCTATATTTACTTCGTGCACATTAATTATTTGCTGTATAATATTTTGTTTNTAATTTATGTTTTGAATCCTATCAAAAGGAATAGAAGTATTTGTTTTTTTTAAAATTCCTTTTTTTAAAATAAAATGATTATTATCTATTTTAAATTGAAAATTTTTAAAAATTAAAAAAGCTCTAATTAAAAAAAATAACAANACAAACCCNAGGCCAATATAGATGTNGGTTAGTGTATTTTNAGGAATTTTAGCAAATTTCTGAANGAATAAGAATAACAATAACCAAAAAGCTTTAAAAACTTTGTAGAGTAGGTTTAGATAAATAATAACAATGCCTTTTTTAGATTGATGTCTAAATTGGCTAAAATTTAGTGTATTATCCATCTATTTGATTGCTAATATACTCTTTAATCTGTTGGGCATCTTCTTTTAAAAGACCACTTATTTTTAAATCGTCACTACTATCACCAGCAGTAAAAACACTTAAAGAGGCTAAATTAAAAAACCGAGCTATAGGACCTTGATCTATTTCTACATGCTGAATTCTATTAAAAGGAACTGTGGTTAAACTTTTAAAAAATAGACCTTTTTTGTAAGAAATATCTTTTTCTCTAACTGCATATTTTCTTTTTTTTAAACCAATAATTTTAATAAAAACTACAATTAAATAGACAAAAGATAAACTAATATAAAATCTTAAAAAGGTATATTGAAGCTCAAAAAAGTTTATATAGTCTGCTACAAATAAAAGTGCAAACAATACTAAAAAAAGTAAGGATAGATTAATTAAAATAACTTTTAAATAGCTTTTTTCTATTTTTCTAAAAGTGATATTAGCAATTTCAGGAAAAGTAATAACTTCTAAATTTTTGAAAGAATCTATCATAAAAACTACTCTATAGCCTCTTTTATAGAAATTGGCTTATTATTTTTTAAAACTTGTACAAATGCACCTTTGTAAGAATTTCTTAATTGATTTCTATAATTTCTAGCTTCTAAATAGGTATAAAAATTACCCAATCTATACTTTATAAGTCCATCTTCTAAATATAATTGTACCCCTTCTAAATTTGCCAATTTTGCATTTTTCTTTTTTAAAGCAGCTATTTGTACGGTAAAAATCACAGTATCTTTAATTGACTTTGTTGTAACTTCTGATTCGTTACTAACTGTATCTATTTTTGTAGTATTTAAAATAGTTTCTTTTTGTGTTTGCTTTTTTGAGCAAGAAATAAAAAATAGCAGCGTTAAAACGGTTATTAAAAATAGTTTTTTCATAATTACAATTTATTAGCTTCAGCAATTAATTCGGCAATATCTTTTACAATAACTGAATCTTCTTTTTCTTTAAATTTGATACCATCAGTCATCATTGTATTACAATAGGGGCAACCTGTAGCAATAATTTCTGGTTTGGTTTCAAGTGCATCTTCTGTTCTTAGTATATTAACCTCTTTATCTCCAGCTTCTGCATCTTTAAACATTTGTGCACCACCTGCACCACAACATAAAGCTGTTCTTTTGTGGCGTTTCATTTCTGTTAGATTTACACCAAGTCTTCTAATTAAATCTCTTGGAGATTCGTAAACCTCATTAGCTCTCCCTAAATAACAAGGATCATGAAATGTTACTCTTTTACCTTGTAAAGTATTATCGTCTATTTTTAAACGTCCTTCTGCAATTAAGTTTTGTATAAATTGTGTATGATGAAAAACGTCATATACACCTCCTAATTCTGGATATTCGTTTTTTAAAGTATTGAAAGAATGAGGATCNCAGGTCACAATTTTTTTTACTTCGTAACCATTTAAAACCTCAATATTCATNATAGCTTGCATTTGAAACAAAAATTCATTTCCAGCTCTTTTTGCAGCATCTCCTGTAGAAGATTCTTCGGTTCCTAAAACAGCAAAATCTACATTGGCTTGATGTAATATTTTTACAAATGCCCTAGAAATTTTCTTTGCTCTATCATCATAACTTCCTGCAGCACCAACCCAAAACAACACTTCTGGTTGCTTGCCTTGAGCCATCATTTCTGCCATTGTTGGTACGTTCATAATACTTTTGTTTAATTGTTAAAACTTATAGATACAATTTTTATTTACGCTTCTTAAAAATCACAATAAGCGGTACTTACTGTTTACTGCCGCTATAAAACTGCTTGCTTTATTAAACTTCTTTAGTCCAATTTAATCTGTCTTGTTGGTTGTATTGCCAAGGTGCACCGTTGTTTTCTACATTGGTCATCATCATATTTAATTCTTGTGGCGCTGCACTTTGCTCCATCACTAAATATCTTCTCATATCCATAATAATAGATAGTGGATCTATACTTACAGGACATTCTTCTACACAAGCATTACAACTTGTACACGCCCACAATTCTTCTGGAGTAATGTAATCGTTTAGAAGTTGTTTTCCATCGTCTTTAAAAGTACCCCCATTTGCATCTATATTTCTACCGACTTCTTCTAAACGATCTCTGGTATCCATCATAATTTTACGAGGCGATAATTTTTTACCTGTNAAGTTTGCAGGACAAGCAGATGTACAACGTCCACATTCTGTACATGTGTAGGCATTCATTAATTGTACCCAATTTAAATCTGTTACTTCAGAAGCGCCAAATTTCTCTGGTATTGGTTCTTCTTCTCCTTNTGCAGGTGCTGCGTAGGGGTCTGCACTAGGATCCATCATTAATTTTACTTCGTTGGTAACTGACGCTAAATTATTAAATTGTCCTTTTGGTTTTAGATTTGCATAATAAGTATTTGGGAATGCTAACAAAATATGCAAATGTTTAGAATAGTATAAATAATTTAANAATACTAGAATTCCTAAAATATGAATCCACCAAGCTGTTCTTTCTACTGCATGTATTGTTTCTGTNGAAAACCCATCAAACAAAGGTGCTAAAAACTGACTTATTGGATTACCTACACCTGCTTGTTGAAAAGCTGGATCTGTGGCATTCATCACCAAAAAAAGTGTCATTAATACCATTTCGAAATAAAGGATTAGGTTTCCATCCATTTTTGGCCAACCTTTCATTTCTCTACTTAAAAAACGTTTGATATTTGCTACATTTCTACGTGTCCAAAATACAATTACAGATACAAAAACTAAGGCTGCTAATATTTCGAAAGTTCCTATTAAAAAGCCATAGAAAGCATCACCCAAAAACCCCTGAAAAACTCTGTGTGTACCTAACAAACCATCTACAACAATTTCGAGAACTTCTATATTTATAATTATAAAACCAACGTAAACCACTACATGTAAAATACCAGAAATAGGTCTGCGAACCATTTTATATTGCCCTAATGCAATTTTTAGCATATTTTTAAAGCGTAGGCTTGGATTGTCGGTTCTATTAACGTTTTTACCTAATTTAATGTTTCTAGTTAGTTTGCGAATATTCATCACAAAAAAACCAACACCTGCAAGTAATGCAATGAAAAAAAGTATATTGGGTAAGTATTGCATTGTAAGTAATTATTTAGTTAAACTATTCTTTTTTATCTTCTGCTGCTTCGAAAGGGTCTGAGTTTTTACCAAAGATAGAAAAATGTACATATCTTTTGGGGTTTAATTTAATATCTCTAAGTAATTCTTCTAACTCTTTGGTGGCAGCTTCTAAATTATTATACATTTTTTTATCGTTAATTAATTTAGCTATGGTACCATCTCCTGAGTTTAGTTTTGTAGACAAATCGTTAAAATTATCTACTGCATTTTCTGCTTTTACTATAATTTTTTTAAAGTCTACAGCTGTTAAACTATCTGTAACTTTATTGATGTTTTCTGTAATGTTTTTTGTTTTTTCTAAGGTAACCTTTAAATTATCTTGATTATCTACCACCATAGAATTTACAGATTTTACAGTCTCTTTAATATTTGCAATTGTTGCAGCTAAATCTGTTACAGAACTGTTTATACTATTTACAGTTTTTTTATTTAAAATTTTGTTGATATTTGCAAAAAGCGAGTCTGCTTCTACAATTACAGCCTCTATTTTATTTTGTAACGGGTTTAGTCTTTCTCCTATTGATGTAAATAAACTTTCTTCTATTTCACCTTCTAATGTATCTCCAGAAACCGCCCAATCACCTTCGTAACTGGGTACAATTGCTAAACTAGAATTGCTTAATGGATTAGGTGAATATATTTTTACAATACTTTTTTTTGAGAATTGAAAATCGTTTTCTACAATAAAAGTAACTATTAAATTACCTCTTTTTTTATCTGTTATATCAAACTCTATTTTATCTACTTTGCCAACTTTAAACCCATTAATGGTTACAGGGCTAGACTTAGAAAGGCCTCCAATTTTAGGATACTCTACCTTAAAAACTCTTGTGCCAGAGTCTAGTAAGTTTTGTCCTTTTAAAAAATTATAACCCCATATAAAAATTGCAATTATAAGTATTGCAGCAATACCTGTTTTTAGTTCTTTTGACATACTTGTAATTTTTAAACAATATTACTAATATTTTTTAGGAATAAGTGCCAATTTTACCTCATTTTTAAGACTTCTTTTAGAGAAACTTTCTTACCATCTTTAAAAGCAACTATAAATGCTGNTTTATATCCTTTAGCAACAGCTTTTTGCAAAGCTTTCTTAGTTTCTTTTAAACTACTTGAGTTACCGTAGTAATATTTATAATTAGAACCTACCTTAATTCTTTGTATATTTTTTAAACCTTTAAAGTTATAAGATTTAGTTGCTAATTTATTTTTACCAGAAGCTAATTGCACCTTAAACTCAATAGGTTTTTTAAGTTGTGTTGATGGTAATTCTGCTGTTACTTCTTCTATAACTGTATTTAATTTTAAGTTTTTTATGTAGTTGTAAATGGCCTCTGAAATGGCTGAAGACATTTCATTTTGACCTTTTTTAGAATTTAAATATCTACCTTCTTTCTTATTGGTTAAAAAACCCAATTCTACCAAAACACTTGGCATGATAGTTTCTCTTAAAACTTGGAAATTATCTTGTTTTACTTTTCTATTATTTCTTTTTAGTTTAAAAGCAAAGTTATTTTGTATTAAACTTGCTAAAGTTAAACTTTTGTCTAAATTTTCTTCTTGCAATAGCGATAAACCAATAACAGATTCTGCAGAATTAGGATCAAAACCCTCATATCTTTCTTTAAAGTTATCTTCTAATAAAATAACGGCATTTTCTCTTTTTGCTATTTCTAAATTCTTTTTATTACCTCTTAAACCTAAAACAAAAGTTCCTGCTCCATAAGCATTAGANGTATGCGAATCGCAATGAATAGAGACAAATAAATCTGCTTTTGCGTGGTTTGCAATGTCTCCTCTTTTCCATAAATCTATAAAAACATCTTTTTTTCTGGTAAATATTACTTTAACATCTTTATTTTTGGAGAGTTTTTTACCAACAGCTAAAGCAACTTTTAAGGCAATATGTTTTTCTCTAAAACCGTTACCAAGATTACCAGGATCTTTACCACCATGACCAGCATCAATTACAACAACATATTGTTTTTGTGCAGAAACAGTATTAAAATTGAATAATAAAAGATAAGTAAACAATATTGTAAATAAAATTTTACTTGTATTGATATTTTTAGGTTTTTGTTGGGATTGCATCAATAAAATTTAACTAATTTTGAAATCTAATAATTTGGAGCTTCAAATATTGCACCACATTTTTAATCATAGACAAAAATAGTATTTATAGCATTGCAAACAAACCTATCATACCTACTTTTATTTTGCTGCTTGTTTTTTACCAAGATGGTTTATTGTCAAGACATTAAATCTACTAAAAAAACNATAATCCCGATAGTTACAAAAGATACAATTAGTACAACTAAAGAAAAACTTTTAGCCAGACAAGATTCTGTAATTATTAAAAAAAGAGACACTATAGGTTTAGATACTATAAAACCTAAAGAAAGTATAGAAGATCTTATTACACATATTGCAACAGATTACACGGTGCAAGATGCTAAAAATAAAACTGTAACACTTTATAACGAAGCCAATATTACTTATACTAATATCGATTTAAAGGCGGGAATTATAAAAATAGATTATAAGAAAAACACCTTATTTGCTAAAGGAATTATAGACAGTACAGGCTATGTACAAAGACCTGTTTTTAAACAAGGTAATGAAGAATCTGAACAAGATTCTATCATCTACAATTTTAAAAGTAAAAAAACCATAATTTATGGTTTAAAAACAAAACAAGGTGAAATGTTTACTTATGGTGAAAAAACTAAACGAGTAAACGACTCTACCTTATATATCAGAAAAATTAAATTTACAACTTCAGAAAAAAAGAACCCAGATTATTATATTGGTACAAATAAAGCAAAAATAGTACCTGGCAAAAAAATTATTGTAGGTGGAAGTCAACTATATATTGCAGACATACCAACACCTTTATTTTTACCTTTTGCATATTTTCCCATAACCGAAACTAGTATTTCTGGTTTTTTAATTCCTGCTTTTGATACAGGTAGTAGTGCCAGAGGTATTGGTATACAGAATGGTGGCTATTATTTTGCTATAAGTGATTATATAGATTTAGCTGTTACTGGTGATGCTTATTCTAACGGTAGTTGGGGCTTACGAGCCAATTCTAGTTATAACAAAAGATATCGATTTAATGGTAGGTTTAATTTTAGTTTCGAAAATAATATAAACGGTATTAGAGGTTTTGATGATTTTAGTAAAAACAATAATTTTAACATAAGATGGTCACACAACCAAGACCAGAAAGCAAGCCCAAATTCTAGATTTACAGCTTCTGTAAACTTAGGAAGTAGCAAGTTTTTTAGGCAATCTCAAAATCAGTTTAATGTTGCTCAAACACAAACAAATACATTTAACTCTTCTATAAATTATAGTAAAACTTTTGTTGGCACTCCATTTAATATGAATGTTACTGCAACACATCAACAAAACACCAACACAGAAGAAATTACAATGACCTTGCCTTCTTTAACATTAAATATGAATCGTGTTTTTCCTTTTGCAGGAAAAGATGGAGTGAAGAAAAACGCCATACAAAAAATGGGGTTTAACTATATTTTAGATGGTAAATACTTAATTAACACAACAGATGATGAGTTTTTAACTGCTAAAATGTTTGAAACTGCTAGAGCAGGCATGCAACATAAAACTAGCACAAGCACCAACTTTAAGGCATTTAAATATTTTACAGTATCACCAAACGCGAGCTACGAAGAAGTTTGGCAGTTTGATTATATTCAGAAGAATTATGATGCTGGAGAAAATGTAGTTGTAACAGATACTTTAAGGGGTTTTAAAAGTTACAGAGAATACAATACTGGAGTTAGTTTATCTACGAATATTTATGGTACTTTCAACTTTAAAAAAGGAAGATTAAAAGGGATAAGACATACCTTTAGACCCTCTATTTCTTATTCTTACAGGCCCGATTTTAAAGATAAATATATACAGCAAGTTAGAGCTAGTAATGAACCTAATGATTTTGAAGAATATACTGCCTTTGACAGAGGTCTTTTTGGAGCTCCTTCTTCTGGTTTAAGCAATTCTATTGGTATAAGTTTAAACAACGTTCTAGAGGCAAAAGTAGCCCCCAAAGATCCAGAAAGTGATGATGAAGAAGATGAAAAAATTACACTTTTAAATAATTTAAACTTTAACACCTCTTATAATATTGCCGCAGATAGTTTACGTTGGTCTCCCGTTAGTTTTTCTGCTGGAACTCGTTTATTTAAAGACAAGTTAGCGATTAACTTAAGTGGTTCTTTAGACCCATACAAAGTAGTTAGAACAGCTTCTGGTGGTACTGCTAGAATTAATGAATTTAACTCTAACATATTAAGATTAACCAACGCAAGTCTAACTGCAAACTACTCAATTTCTAGTACCGATTTTAAAAAGGATAAAAAAGGAGGAAAAAAAGAAAATAATAGAGACCCAAACAACACTTCTGATGTTATTGGAGCTACCATAAACCCCAATAATAGAGATGAATTTGGAAATACAAACAAAAGTGCAGCGCCAGACAATGATAAAAATAAAGACAAAACTGCAAAATTATATCAAGCAGAAGTGCCTTGGTCTATTAATTTAGCCTACTCTACCAACTATACAAATAACGGTTTGGATGGTGGGCAAATTGGTGTACATAGTATTATGTTTAGTGGTAATTTAGAACTTTCTCCTAAATGGAGTTTAGGTTATTCTTCTGGTTACGATTTTAAAAATGGTGCTTTTACTTTTTCTAGATTTAATTTTTCTAGAGACTTAGATAGTTGGAATTTTAATTTTAATTGGGTACCTTTTGGAACCAATTCTTCTTACACATTTTTTATTGGTGTAAAATCATCTGTATTATCAGATTTAAAATGGGATAAAAACAAACCTCCAGATAGAAGACTGTTCTAATTGGAAGTTGGAAATTGGAAAACAAAACTTTTTGAAATTATCTTTTTTGTTTAAAAATAACCTAAAAATTTTAATTTTATAGTTATCAAAAAAANCAAAAAACATGAAAACTATTATCACTACAAAAAATGCACCTGCTCCAATAGGCCCTTACAATCAAGCTGTTTTAACAGGAAATACCTTATATACTTCTGGTCAAATTGCCCTAAACCCAATATCTGGAAAATTAGTTACAGGCGATATCTGTATGGAAACNAAGCAGGTAATGGAAAACTTAAAAGCTGTATTAGGAGCTGCTAAAATGACTTTTGAAAACGTTATTAAATCTTCTATNTTTATTTCTGATATGAATAATTTTACTGAAATCAATAGAATTTATGGAGAGTATTTTGATAANGAAACAGCACCCGCAAGAGAAACTNTAGAGGTTGCTAATTTACCTAAGTTTGTAAATGTAGAAATTAGTATGATTGCTGTAAAATAAGCTTTTGTAGTATATCATTGAAACATCAGAATAAATGGCAGAAAAAATAGACAATATAGACAGCTATGTAAAAAATCATTACATACACAAAAGTAATTGGTTAAGAGCCGCTGTTCTTGGAGCAAACGACGGAATTTTATCAACTGCAAGTATTGCTATTGGTGTTGCTGCAGCAAGTGATGTTAGAGAACCTATTATTTTAGCAACTTTAGCAGGACTAGTGGCTGGAGCTTTATCTATGGCTGCAGGAGAATATGTTTCTGTAAGTTCTCAAACTGACATAGAAAATGCCGATATTGAACGCGAAAAGCAAGAGCTAAAAGAAATGCCTGAGTTAGAATTACGAATGCTAGCAAAAATTTATGAGGAAAGAGGTCTAAAAAAAGAAACTGCCTTAACTGTTGCAAAAGAATTAACCGAACATGATGCACTTGCCGCACATATTAGAGATGAATTAGGTATTAATGAAATAAGTCAAGCTAGACCTATACAAGCTGCATTTGCTTCTGGAGCAGCATTTACTGTTGGTGGTTTACTTCCTTTTTTAGTTACTTTATTTCACCCTTTAAAAAGTATGGAATATTCTCTTTATGGTTTTGCTATATTTTTTCTAATTCTATTAGGTGCTTTAGCTGCCAAAACCGGTGGCTCAAGCATTATAAAAGCAGTACTTAGAATTACATTTTGGGGCACAATTGCTATGGGACTTACAGCTTTAGTTGGGTATTGGTTTAATGTAAATGTTGCCTAAAATTGGATGGTAAAACATATAAAACAAAAAAACCTGATAGAAAAATCTATCAGGTTTTTTTGTTTTATATAAAATATACTTTCTACAAAGTAGCAGCATATTCTATTAAATCTACAATTTTTGTAGAATATCCCATTTCATTATCATACCAAGAAACAACTTTTACAAAGTTATCATTTAAGGCAATACCTGCTTTGGCATCAAAAATAGAAGTTCTAGTATCTCCAACAAAGTCTTGAGAAACTACCAAATCTTCTGTATATCCTAAAACACCTTTCATAGCTGCACTTTCTGAAGCTGCTTTCATAGCTGCACAAATATCTTCATAAGAAGCCGCTTTTTCTAACTTTACAGTTAAATCTACCACAGAAACATCCATAGTTGGAATTCTAAAAGCCATACCCGTTAATTTACCATTCATTGCAGGAATTACTTTACCTACCGCTTTTGCAGCTCCTGTAGAAGAAGGAATTACGTTACCAATGGCAGAACGCCCGCCTCTCCAGTCTTTCATAGATGGGCCATCTACTGTTTTTTGAGTTGCAGTTGCAGCGTGTACAGTTGTCATTAAACCTTCTACAATACCAAAGTTATCGTTTAAAACTTTAGTTATTGGTGCTAAACAGTTAGTTGTACAAGATGCGTTAGAAAAAATCTTTTGGTCTGCTTTTAATTCTTTGTTATTTACACCCATTACAAACATTGGTGTATGATCTTTAGAAGGTGCAGATAAAACTACTTTTTTAGCTCCTGCTTCTAAATGCTTTCCTGCAGTTTCTTCTGTTAAGAAAAATCCTGTAGATTCAATTACATATTCTGCTCCTACTTCATCCCACTTTAAGTTTGCTGGATCTCTTTCTGCAGTAATTCTAATTTCGTTTCCGTTTACAACTAATTTACCGTCTTTTACGTCTACAGTTCCTTGAAAAGCTCCATGAACTGAATCGTATTTTAACATGTAAGCTAAATAGTCTACATCTAATAAATCNTTAATTGCAACAACTTGCACGTTGTCTCTTAATACTGATGATCTGAATGCTAATCTTCCTATTCTTCCAAATCCGTTAATTCCTACTTTTATCATTTTTTAATCTTTATATAATTAATATTCTACGTGGTCATAATATCAGAAACTCTTAAAAGTTCTTGATCGATTACGTGCCCACCTTTTATTGCATCTGCAATGCTTGTACTTATTACTTCGTTATCTTTTAAACCTACCATTAAATTGGTTTTGCCATCTAATAATAGTTCTACAGATTTTACACCCAATCTACTTGCTAAAACTCGGTCAAAACAAGATGGAGCACCACCTCTTTGCATGTGNCCTAAAACAGATACTCTAACATCATATTCTGGTAAGTTTTCTTCTACGTATTGTGCAAGCTCGTACACATTTCTACCAGACTTATCTCCTTCTGCAACTACAACAATACTAGAAGATTTACCTGTTCTTCTACTTTTTTTAAGAGATTCTAACATTCGGTCTAAACCAAGGTCTTCTTCGGGTATTAAAATTTCTTCTGCACCTGCCCCAACGCCAGCATTTAAAGCGATAAACCCAGCGTCTCTACCCATAACTTCTACAAAAAATAATCTGTTATGTGATGATGCGGTATCTCTAATTTTATCGATTGCTTCTACAGCTGTATTTAGTGCTGTATCATAACCAAGCGTGTGTGATGTTCCAAAAATATCGTTATCGATAGTCCCTGGAATTCCTATAACTGGGAAGTTGTATTCTTCGTTAAAAACAACAGCTCCAGTAAAAGAACCATCACCTCCAATTACAACTAAGGCTTCTATTTCCTCTTCTTTCAATTTCTCAAAAGCCTTAGCTCTTCCTTCTTTTGTTCTAAATTCTGTAGAACGTGCAGACTTTAAGATTGTACCACCTTTGTTAATAATATTATTAACACTTCTTGCTGTAAGTTCTATAAAATCTCCTTCTATAAGGCCTTCATAGCCTCTATAAACACCTACACAACTTACTCTATAGTAGGCACAAGCCCTTACTACAGACCTAATTGCTGCATTCATTCCTGGAGAGTCTCCCCCAGAAGTCATGACTGCTATTTTTTTAATTTTTTTCATATTTATCTTTGGTAAAATTACTGTTTTTTAAACACTTGAAATAATAAAATTACGAAATCGTTTTAGCGTTTTCGTCCTTATTTTTATAGGTTTTTTTTAATTATATATTCCTTTATTTTTATCTGTTTTATGTATCATTTTTTAAATTTTTAAAAACAGTTTAAAAATATATCTAAATGTAATTTAAAAGCGTGATAATTATCGCTTTTAATTAAAAATTCATTTAGATCTTAATTTCCTTCAAAATTTTTAATATTGTTTTCTATTGTATTTGTAGAGTTTTTAAAAACCTCTTTTTTTGAGTTTTGTTTGAGTTTCTTTTTTAAGCCAATTTTTTGCAATAAACCAGAGAGTGTGTTAAAGTTTACTTGGTAAGAAAGACCAACACCCTGTGTATAACCTTGATCTTCAATTGTGTATTGAATTTCATTTTGCCTATTAAAAATTACACTTCTAAAATTACCTTCTTTATTTAAAAGCACCTCTACTTTTACCTCTCCAATAACGCTAGATTGTGTTTGTGTACCAATAGGCACTCCTACTTTTCCGTTTATAATAACTCGATCACTTACTTGTGTGCTTACAGATAAATCTACTTGGTTATCTATATTTAATCTATCTAAATCATTGTCTCTTTGTCCTTGTTGATAATCTACACCTAGCTGAAATTTGCTGTCTGGACTGTTTAACAAACTAGAAAAGGCTGTTGCAATGGCACTAGAAGCGGTACTTGTAATCGTGGCATTGGCATCAAAATTTACTCTATCTGGATTTACAAAGTTACCGAATGCCAATAAAGAGATAAACTGTGTTGTTTTTTCGTTTACGTTATTATCATTTAAAATAAACTCAAGCTCGTTCGCAATAGTTGGATCTACATTGGTTAATTGTATGTCTAATTCTTGTTTAGAGGTAAATAAACCTCCTGTAATTCTTGCTACTAAATCTACCTCAATATTTCTGTTTGAATTAAAGTTTTCTAATAAAACACCTGGGTTTGCTTTTGCTTTATACACAGCAGTCACATCTAAATTGGCGTCTGCAGGGTTTCCGTTCCAAGATACTGTACCTCCTTTTTGTATCACAAAAGGTTTGTTTACAATTCCTCCATATTTAAAATCGTACACTCCACTATCTACAACATAGTCTCCAAACATATTAAATTTACCTCTGGTATTTATTTCTATTTGTAAATTACCAGAACCTCTACCAGAAAGTTGACTTCCATAAACCTCATCTATAACCACTTGAGCAACAGCATCTTTAGTTATGTCTAGGTTAATATTTAATGACAAACCTTTAAGAGCCTCTAAAGCAACTTCATTTTGCCTTTCTTCTACAATTACCTCATCAGATTTAAAATGAATTAAACCAAAACTATCTACTGTTTCAACGTCTTTTAAAGGGACAACAAAAACGGTACCTGCCATTGTTTTGGCGTTGATATCTATGGTTAACCTATCTGTTAAGCCATAAATATCTGCAGAACCATCAATAAAAGTAGAACCATAATACAAAGCTTCTTCTGTATTATCTGTATCTAAAACCAGTAAATTATCGCTTTCTATTTTTAATTGTAAAAACCATTGTTTAAAGTTTAAGTGAGAAATACTTCCTTTTAAAATACCTCTAGTGTTGTTTTTTGTATCTAATAGATTAAAATTTTCTAAAATAAAAGATTGTTGTGCTAATGTAATAACAGATGGGCCTTGAAAATCATAATCTACATTTAAATATGGAAATTTTAAACCTGCATTTTCTAAAGTTAGGGTGCCATCCATATCTGGATTACTTAAAAACCCTCTTAAAGAAAACGCACCAGATGCAGAACCCCTTAAAGAAGACAACACATCTTGACCTAAAGGACTAAAAGCATCAAGTTTAAATTCTTCTAAAAAAACATCGAGGTCTATTAAAGGCCTTTCTTCAGAAAAATCTAAATTACCATTTGCTGCAATACTTTTAACGTTTTTATTTTCTATGGCTAAATTTACTTTGTATTTCTTGTAAGAATTTTCTCCAATCACATTTACAAACAAATCTCCTTGTTTAAAATCGTTAACNTCAAAATCTNTTACTTTTAAAGAGGCTTCTGGTAAATAGCTNCCTTCTTTTTGAACAAAATCTAAATGACCAGATAGTTGTCCTTTTAAGGATAGGCTATCTATAACTGGTAGAAAGCTTTCTAATTCTACTTTGGTAAAATCGGCTAAAAGTATTTTTTCATCATCGCCTCTTAAACTTCCGGTAAATTCGATTTTTTGTTCTTCTGAAACTAGTTTAAACTGGCTAAAATTAAATTCATTGGTTTTTAGATCAAATATAATTCTATCTGTATTTTTCTGATCTGGGTTAATATTCCAGGTATTTCCTTTAAAAATAAAAGAGGATTTTTCGAAACCTAATACAGATTTTCCTTCTTCATTAAACGTGTAGAAAAAGTCTAAATTAAAGTCTTCATTTTTCTTTTTTCCTCCAATAAATTCTGATTTAAAAAAAAGTGTATCATTTCTAGTTAAGTTTAACAACCTTAATTTAGAAACTTTATAATAATCTGTATTTAATTCATTTGCAGATAAAAAAGTATTGTATAAAGGATTTTTATTGTCAGTAATTAAAGAAAAATCTTTTACCTCATTACCATATGCATTTATTCTTGGTGATGAAATGTTTGCTCGAAATAAATCTTTATCTAAATTTATTTTCCCTTTAATTTTTGTTTGATCATCTATAGAAATATCAGGAAAAAAGACGGCTACAATTTGATTGTAAATGGTGAAATTGAAATCTAAAAACTGATTTTTTTCAACTTCATAAGGCTGGTAGTTTGTATAAATACTACCCAATGCATTTTGTGCAACATTAGGTAGTTCTGCAAAAGAAAATTTACCAGAAATAAAACCATTTGCAATGTCTTTAGAGGCAACCTCTATGGTTTTTATACTATTTTTTATAGATGATGTAACTTGGAACTTTTTAAAAATGTATTCTTGTTGCTGATTTGTGTAAAGTACATTTTTAAAAATGGCTTTTCCAACAATATCATCTAAAGTATTACCTTCTATATCTAGAGCAATAGTACCTTTAACAACAGATATGCTGTCTCTTGTAAATAAATTGGTTTCTTTTAAGTTTAAATATGTAATGTTAGAAGTAAAATCGAATTTATGGGTTTTAGANGATAAATCTGCCAAACCTTTAAAGTTCATTTTAAAATTTTCATCATCTATGGTTAAATCTCCATCAAATTTATTGTTTTGATACTCGCCATTTGCTACTAAATTTTTGTAGGTATAGTCATTAAAATTAAGTTCAGAAATTTTACCTATAAAACTGGTATTAATATTGTTTAATGTAAACCCACTTCCATCTACATCTCCTTTTAAAGAAATTTTACCAAAAATAGAATTTTCAAAAAATTTACCCATATCAAAATTTATCAATTCTAGATCTCCTTTATAAGAAGCTGTATCAATTTCGTCTATATTATCAATTTCTAGATCTGAAACAGCACCACCTATTTGAGAGTTTACACGAATGCCTGCCATCATTTTATCTGGAGTTATCGATATATTTCCTTTAATTATAAACTGCCCTAACTTTCTAAATTCTGATGGTAAAGTTTTTCCTAGAACATTGGGTAAAATATTTTTTAATTCATTGTAGGTTGCTGTTAAGTTGTTTAATTGTCCTTTAAAGGTAAAACCTCTTTCTGTGTTTACGGCATTTTTAAATGCTAAATCTCCATTTACTTTTATTCCTTTTTGGGTAGATAATATTAAATTTTTAAGTGTAAAATCATTAAGTAGACCTTTTATTTTTCCAGAAAAACTAATAATATCTTCACCACTTAACTCGTTGTAAAACTTTTTTAAATCTTGTACTTTTAATTTACTTTTATCAAAGTTTCCCGTAATTTTTACTTTGTCTGTAAAGTTGGCTAAATCTTCTCTTTTATAATTAAAAACAATATCTCCTATCACTTTGGAGTCTTTGGTTTCTAAAACTGTATTTTTAAAGTTCATTGCAGTTTTAGTATAGCTATAATTGGTGGTTAGATTACTAACCTTTAAACCTTGATTTGTTTTAAAATATAGACCTCTAATATTTGAAGAAAAATCGGCTCCATTTACAATTAAATTTTGCAAATTACCACCAGTATTAGAAGCAGAAAATCTAAGCTCTCTGTCTTTATTTAGATCGGTAATTCTAAAGTTTAAATTTTCCACGTAAATATTGCTTGCTTTTAAAATAAATGGAGGTGCAAGCGAATCTTTAGGTTTATCACTCTTAAAACTATCAATAAAAATACCCATATTATCTGTAGTTTCACCTTTATAGGTTTTCATGTAATAATAGGCATTTTCTATGGTAATGTTGTCAAATAGCAATTGACTATTTACAGCTTTTCTAGCACTTAAAATAGAAGTACTTATTTTTTTCACAAAAATTAAAGTATCTTTATGATGATCTCTAATTTCAACCTCTTTTAACTGTATACTTCCCAAAAAAGACAAGTTTACTTTTCCAATTTTTAGATTGGTGTTATAAGTTTTGTTGATGTTTTGGGTAACGTAATTACCTAACTTAGTTTGCACGTAAGAAGTAGAAAGTAAAATACTTAGAAATAGTAAAAAGAGCACAAAATACCCAAACCATTTTACTATTTTTTTTCCTACTTTTTTGATGATAATTTATTTTTAAGGTGATGCAATANTNAATTAAANAAACAAAAATATTGCCAAATAATACAAATAACGTGCAAATTTAANAAAGAATTAAATTTCTATTGGTAAAAAAAGAAAATGACTATAAAATATACTTAATTTTGTGCAAATTTGCAGTATGGAAACACCCATTTACATTTTAGGCATAGAATCTTCTTGCGATGACACTAGTGCATCTGTAATTTGTAACGCACAAATATTAAGTAATGTTGTTGCAAACCAAGAAGTGCATGCAAAATATGGTGGTGTGGTTCCTGAATTAGCTTCTAGAGCGCATCAACAAAATATTGTACCAGTGGTACAACAAGCGTTAGCCCAAGCAAATATTGGNAAAGAACAATTAGCTGCTATTGCTTTTACAAAAGGCCCAGGCTTNATGGGTTCTTTGTTAGTAGGTACTTCATTTGCAAAATCTTTGNCATTAGGTTTAAACATTCCTTTACTAGACGTTAACCACATGCAAGCGCACATTTTAGCGCATTTTATTAAAAGTGATGACAACAAAATGCCTCCTTTTCCTTTTATTTGTTTAACNATAAGTGGTGGCCATACTCAAATTGTAAAAGTGACCAATTATTTTGAAATGGAAGTTTTAGGNGAAACAATAGATGATGCAGTTGGAGAAGCTTTTGATAAATCTGCCAAAATCTTAGGGTTGCCTTATCCTGGAGGTCCTTTAATAGATAAATATGCTCAATTAGGAAACCCAAAGGCATACCCTTTTACCAAACCAAAAGTGGGCGATTTAGATTTTAGTTTTAGTGGTTTAAAAACTGGGATTCTATATTTCATTCAAAAACAACAGCGCATAAACCCTAATTTTATAAAAGAAAACTTAAATGATATTTGTGCATCTATCCAATTTACAATTGTAGAAATTTTAATGGATAAACTAAAAAATGCTGTAAAAAAAACCAATATAAAACACATTGCCATTGCTGGTGGAGTTTCTGCAAATTCAGAAATAAGAAAAAGATTACAACTAGCTGAAAAACATTTGGGTTGGACTACCTACATACCAAAATTTGAATACACAACAGACAATGCTGCTATGATTGCAATTTCTGGGTATTTAAAATATTTAAATAAAGATTATTCTGATGTTTCTGTAACCGCAAAAGCACGTTTAAAAGTTACCGAATAAAATTTTATGAGACATTTTAAAAACAGACTCGTATTTAACCTTAGTTATTTTTTATTTTGGATGGGTTATTTTGCCTTTGCAAGATTATTTTTTCTTTCTTTTTACTTTGAAAAAACAAAAGAACTAGGGTTAACAAACACTTTAAAAACCTTTTTATATGGTTTGCAATTAGATGCGTCTTTTGCAGCCTATTTAAGTGTTATTCCGTTTTTAGCAACTATAGTTACCGTTTTTAGCAACGCTAAAAAAATCTATAAAACAATCTTATGGTACACTATAACAATACTTATTGTTTTAAATTTATTTTTAATTATAGACGCTAGTTTGTACCAAGCTTGGGGTGTTCGTTTAGATACTTCTTTGTTAGCCTATATAAATACTCCANAAGTTATGTTGGCTTCTGNATCTANTTTTCAAATGATTGNTGGCAGCTTATTTTGGATTGCATCAACCTATGTGTTTATTATCGNTTTTAAAAAATTACTACACTCAAAACACCTNAAAATAAAAACCAGTAATTGGTNACAAGNACCTTTANTTTTAATTCTAACAGCATCATTAATACTACCAATTAGAGGTGGCTTACAAACCATACCCGTAAACCAAAGTAATGTGTATTTTTCTAATAAAATGTTTGCAAATCATGCTGCTAATAATTTTATATGGAATTTTGCTAACACTATTACACATAAAACAAACGGAAAAAATATTTATAAATTTTATGATAAACATGTAGCTAAAAACATCATAAAAAAAAGAAAAAATCAACTATTACAACCAACCACAGATTCTATTTTAAACACTACAAAACCCAATGTTATTTTAATTATTTGGGAAAGTTTAACAGCCAAAGTAGTAGGTTCATTAGGTGGGGAGCCAAATGTTACAGAAAACTTAAACAGACTCTCTAAAGAAGGGGTTTTATTTACAAATTTTTATGGAAATGGAGACAGGACAGACAAAGGTTTACCTGCTATTTTAAGTGGTTATTATCCACCTCCTGTAAAAAGAATTATGCGAATGCCAAATAAAACAAGAAGTTTACCAATGTTGCCAAAAAAAATGAATAATTTAGGCTATAAAACTTCTTTTTATTATGGTGGAGATACCAATTTTGGTAATATGAATACCTATTTAAGAAATGCTGAAGTTTCTAAAATTGTAGATGGTAGTGAGTTTGATAAAAAAGATTGGAACTCTAAATGGGGCGCCTTTGATGATGTTTTTATGAAACGTTTTGCCAACGATTTAACCACTAAACAAACTCAGCCTTTTTTTACAGTAGCTTTAACCTCTACAAGTCATGAGCCTTACGAATTAAATAGCACCTATAAATTTGGCAAAGATTCTGAAGACAATCTTTTTAGGAGCTCGCATGCATATACTGACAAAGTTATTGGTAATTTTATCAATTTTGCAAAAAAACAAGACTGGTATAAAAACACTTTAATTGTAATCATGTCAGATCATGGGCATAGCTCTCCCAAACATACAGGAGAATATTTTTCGCCAGAAAAGTTTCAAATCCCTATGCTTTGGTTAGGTGGTGCTTTGCAGAAAAAAGGAATCGAAATTGACAATATGACGAGTCAAGTGGATTTTGCTTACACCTTATTAGATTTATTAAAAGCAGATAATTCCGATTTTAAATTTGGTAAAAATTTGTTTAACTCTTCAGAAAAACAATACGCGCATTACATTTTTAATAAAGGTTTTGGCACNCTTACTAAAAAGNGTTTTTACTTATTTGATTATGTAAGCAACAAGCCTATTTTAAAATATGGTGATGAAGCTAACANGTTAGATTCTTTGGGTAAAGCTATTACACAAGATGCTTATCAAGATTTTTTAGACAGAAAATAATTATTACTTTTTTTCTAGATGNTCTTCTATATCTGCAATATGATGTTGCAAAGCTTTAGCCGAAATTTGTATTTCTTTAATTAATAAAGCAAGNGATATAATTAATAATACCAACGCAAAACCAAAAATATAGGCAGCTATTAAAAAGAAATTAATGTAAATTAAAAACATCGTTAATACACAAAAAAGCAAGCTTGATATTCCAAAAATCTGCATCCATCTTGTTAGATTTAAACGCAGTTTTAAGTTTTTAATTTGTCTTAATAAAGATTTATCTTTTTTTTCTAAATAAATATCATGTAGGTTTCTAATTACAGAAGCGTATGCCAAAAATCGATTGGTATATGCTAACATTATTAAAGAAATTGCAGAATAAAGCTGGCGTTGTTAATGTTAGTTGTTCCATATCCCAAAATTAAGTAATAATTTTTGATGTTTTCAATTTAAAATCATTCTAAAATTAGAAACTCCCTTTAAATATTGTATTGCAAATAAATAATTAATAACTTTATAAAGATTTAAAACATCGCTATCATAAAAAAAATGGGTTCAGTAGACAAAAATGTAAGAATTAGTATCGCATTTGTTTTAGGTTTTGTGCTTTATACAAATGCAACTTCTAGTACTTTGGTTATTAATCTATTAGTATTAGTAGGTATTTTTGTTTTTATTAGTTTTTGTCCATTATATTTAACTTTTGGCATCTCTTTATCAAAAAAAAATTAAAAGTAATTAGCCTATGAAATACAACTTTCTAATTATTTTATTCTTTAGTTTGTCCTTTTCTGCCCAAAACTTACCTAAAGAATTTGTGTATTTAAAAACAATTGATTCAAGCATAAAAAGTGAATTACGTTATTTTTCTAATAATAATTTCATAGGAAAACCGATAGATGGTTATGAAGACAATCGTGTTATTGTAACTATTGAAACAGCAAAGGCTTTAAAAAAAATTCAACATATTTTATCAAAAAAAGAGTTAGGTTTAAAAATTTTTGATGCATACAGACCACAAAAGGCCGTAAATCATTTTGTAAAATGGGCTAAAGTTTTACAAGACACTTTAAAAAAAGCTAAATACTATCCCACCGTCCCGAAATCTGAATTATTTAAACAGGGTATATTGCCTCTAAATCTGGTCATTCTAGAGGAAGTACAGTAGACTTAACAATTATTAATTTAAAAACAGGAAAAGAATTAGACATGGGAAGTCCTTATGATTTTTTTGGTCAAAAATCGCATCCCTTTTCTAATAATATCACAAAAAAACAACGCGAAAACAGAATGCTTTTAAGAAATATTATGTTATCAAATAATTTTAAACCCTATGCAAATGAATGGTGGCATTTTACACTTAAAAATGAACCTTTTCCTAATATATACTTTAACTTTCCTATAAAATAAATAGTTTTAACAATTCTTAAACACCAACAATATAAATCAGCGTTATATTTGCTCTAAATTGTTATAAATAACACAATGATATTTAAAAAAAATAACATTATACTTCTTATATGCATTTTATGTAGCTCACCTTTTTTTGCGCAGTTAGATAAAAGTAATGGCAATAACGAAAAAGGAAAGGTAAAAGCTATTGTTTTAAAAAACACCAAAGCTGTAGAAAAACCAAAATCTATAGAATTAAATGGTAACGAAGGTTTTAAAAAAGCATATGATAAAGAGCAAGAAAAGTTAAAAGAAAAACAAAAAAAAGACGCATTAAATAACAAAGGTATTTTAACTCAAAAAAAAATAAACGAAGCCCGTTTTTTAAAAGCATTTAAAAAAATAAACGGACAATACATTTATCCTAAAATAGACCAAGATTTAGGTAGCTTTAGAACTACTTCAAATAGTGTAAACATTATTTGTAGAGATTTTCAATATCCAGATGGAGATAGAGTAACCATTATGGTTAATAACATACCTGTAATTACCAATATTTTATTAAAACAAAATTATCAAAGTTTTAAAATACACTTAAATAAAGGTATCAATAAAATTTCTTTTGTGGCATTAAATCAAGGTACTTCTGGCCCCAATACAGCCGCTTTTAAAGTTTATAATGATGCTGGCATGCTACTATCATCCAATGAATGGAATTTAGCCACAGATGCCAAAGCAACTTTGGTAATTGCCAAAGAAGAATAACAGAGAAATAGCAACGCTACGAAAACGATTGAGTTAAATAAAAAAATGATGTTTTTTTATTCTATGTAAAACAGTTATTTTTGTATTCCAGTTTTTAAAACGATAAACGAACAACAATTTTTAAGAATGAAAAAAATCACCAAACAAACCTATTTAGATTGGTACAGAGAAATGCTTTTTTGGAGAAAATTTGAAGACAAATTAGCATCTGTTTACATTCAACAAAAAGTAAGAGGTTTTTTACACCTTTACAATGGGCAAGAAGCAATTTTAGCAGGCGCTTTGCATGCTATGGACTTGTCTAAAGACAAAATGATTACCGCTTATAGAAACCATGTACAACCCATTGGTATGGGAGAAGACCCAAAAAAGGTGATGGCAGAATTGTATGGAAAAGTAACAGGAACTTCTAAAGGAATGGGTGGTTCTATGCACATTTTTTCTAAAGAATTTGGTTTTTATGGTGGTCATGGAATTGTTGGTGGTCAAATACCTTTAGGAGCAGGTATTGCNTTTGCNGATAAATACAAAGGAAGTGATGGTGTTACNTTAACTTGTTTTGGTGATGGTGCTGCAAGACAAGGATCTTTACACGAAGCATTTAACATGGCAATGTTATGGAAATTACCAGTCATTTTTATTTGTGAAAACAATGGATATGCAATGGGTACTTCTGTAGAAAGAACAGCAAACCATGATGATNTNTGGAAACTTGGTTTAGGTTACGAAATGCCTTGTGGCCCTGTAGATGCTATGAATCCTATTAAGGTTGCAGAAGCTATAGACGAAGCTTTACAAAGAGCAAGACGTGGAGATGGCCCAACATTTTTAGAAATGAAAACATATAGATATAGAGGACACTCTATGTCTGATGCACAGCATTATAGAACAAAAAATGAAGTAGAAGAATACAAAAAAATAGATCCAATAACGCAAGTTAAAGATGTTATTTTAGATAAAAATTACGCTACTGAAGATGATATTGCTGCAATTGANAAAGAAGTAAAAGCGAGAGTTAAAGAATGTGAGCAATTTGCAGAAGATTCTCCTTTCCCAGAAACTCAGCAATTATATGATATGGTATACGAACAAGAAGATTATCCTTTTATAAGTTAAAATATGGCTACAGTTGTAAATATGCCGCGTTTAAGTGACACCATGGAAGAAGGTGTTGTGGCAAAATGGTTAAAAAGTGTTGGAGATAAAATTGAAGAAGGTGATATTTTAGCAGAAATTGAAACCGATAAAGCTACTATGGAATTTGAATCTTTCCATGAAGGTGTTTTGCTACACATTGGTGTGCAAGAAGGTGAAACCTCTCCTGTTGATAAATTATTAGCAATAATTGGTGAAGAAGGTGAAGATATTTCTGCACTTTTAAATAATAATGCTAATGATGTATCTCAAGAAAAAGAAGAAACATCTAATAAAACAGAAAGTTCTTCTGAAGAATCTTCTAACGATGAAGATTCTAACGAAGAAGCTAGTATACCAGAAGGTGTTCAAGTAATTACAATGCCACGTTTAAGTGATACGATGACAGATGGTACTGTAGCCACTTGGTTAAAAAAACAAGGCGACTCAGTAGAAGAAGGTGATATTTTAGCAGAAATAGAAACCGACAAAGCTACTATGGAGTTTGAGTCTTTTTATGAGGGAAACCTACTACACATTGGTGTACAAGAAGGAGAAACTGCTCCTGTAGATAGTTTATTAGCTATTATTGGACCAGAAGGAACCGATGTTTCTAGCATTATTGAAAATGGAGTTCCTACAGAAAAGAAATCTTTATCAGACAAAAAAGCTGCTCCAAAAGAAGACAAAAAAGAAAACAAACAAGACAAGAAAGAAGAACAAAAATCTTCTTCTGCAAATACAAGTACAAATAATTCTGGTGGTAGAATTTTTGCATCGCCATTAGCAAAAAAAATTGCCTCAGACAAAGGAATTAACTTAGCAGATGTAGTGGTTCTGGAGAAAATGGTAGAATTATTAAAAAGGATGTAGAAAACTACACACCTTCTGCTACTGTTTCTGTAGAAACACCTACACCAGCATCTTCTGCTGCTGCACCTTCTTTTTCGGTAACTGGAGAAGAAAAATCTGAAGAAGTTAAAAATTCGCAAATGCGTAAAGCAATTGCTAAGTCTTTAGGTAATTCTAAATTTACTGCACCAGACTTTAGTTTAAATATAGAGGTAGATATGGATGCAGCAATTGCCTCTAGAAAAACCATTAATGCTATACCAGATACCAAAGTATCTTTTAATGATATGGTGGTTAAAGCATGTGCTATGGCATTACAAAAACACCCACAAGTAAACACTTCTTGGACCGATAATAATACTATTTATCATTCTCATATACACGTTGGTGTTGCTGTTGCTGTAGACGAAGGTTTATTAGTACCTGTAATTAAACACACCAACCAAATGAGTTTAACCCAAATTGGTGCTACTGTTAGAGATTTAGCTGGTAAAGCTAGACATAAAAAAATTACTCCTGCAGAAATGCAAGGCAGTACTTTTACAGTTTCTAATTTAGGCATGTTTGGTATCGATAATTTTACATCAATTATAAACCAACCAAACTCTGCCATTTTATCTGTTGGGGCTATTGTACAAAAACCTGTAGTTAAAAACGGACAAATCGTAGTAGGTAATACTATGAACTTAACTTTAACCTGTGATCATAGAACGGTTGATGGTGCTGTTGGGGCGCAGTTTTTACAAACATTAAAAACATTTATAGAAAACCCTGTTACAATGTTAGCATAGTTTCCTGTAAATTTAGTATAAACTAAAAATGCCTTGAGAAATTAATTCTCAAGGCATTTTTTATATTTCAAGTTTTAAAACTTATATTTTAGTTGTTTTTACTTTAGCAGTTATGATAACCTCTGCGCCATTTGCAGACACTTTTACCTCTGTATTTGCAGTATCTTGCACTCCAGTAGTTGCATCAATAACAATAGCACCTGTAACTTTTCCAGCACCCATACCACTAACATCTCCTGTTACATCTAAGTAAACCTTACCTTCAATAATTTTAGAAACTGTATACTTTGTTACAATTTTCATTCCTTGTTGATTTAGCTCTGTAGACCAAGAACTACCCACAGACACTTTTTCTTCAGGATATTTAATGCTACTAGATTGTTTTACAAATTCTTCCATTCCTGGCGCCATTGGCTCTACTTTTATATCTGTAGCTTCACCCCTATTAGTCATTTTGGTCGTAATCAATGCCTTTAGCATAGGGTCAAACTGTTGTTTAAACATTTTACCTGTTTCATCTAAATCTTCTTCTTTTTTAGTAGAATCAAAATCCATTATCATACCACCTTGCAACATATTCATTTTAATAGTAGATATTTTAGAAGCTGCTGTAAAACTATCTCCTTCTTTTTTAATAATGGACATGTTCATTTTTATTTTCATATCCATACCACCAGCAGCTCCCATATTTTGTGACTGCTCTAGATCTATCAGAAACTCATCTCCTTCATTGTAGTTGGCTCTTAATAAAACAGAATCTTGACAAAATGCACTTAATGAAGTTGCAACAACAAATAATAATAACAATTTTTTCATATATTTTAATTTTAATTTATAATATGCTAATTTACTATTTTAAAAATTGTAAGTTCAGATAAAAGAAATAAAATAGTTGAAAACCCAAACATAGTAACTCTCTAAAAACTTTCATACTTTACTTTTTGTTAAAATTTAACTTCACTAAATCATAGTTTAATAAACTAAATATCAGTAATATAAAAATTTAAGCTAGCTAAAAGTAAAAAGCTCACAAATAGTGAGCTTTTTGGATTATATGATTTATGTATTTTTAAAAATCTTGATTTACATCCCAAGATTCTAATATTTCTTTTAATGTTTTAATAAACATACCCCCCAAAGCTCCATTTACAACTCTATGGTCGTAAGAATGTGAAACAAACATTTTTTGTCTGATTCCAATAAAATCTCCTTCTGGTTTCTATCACAGCAGGTACTTTTCTAATAGCACCTAAAGCTAGAATAGCAACTTGCGGCTGATTTATAATTGGTGTACCCATTACAGAGCCAAAACCACCTACATTAGTTACAGTGTAGGTTCCTCCTTGTATTTCATCTGGTTTCAAAGCATTATTTCTTGCTCTATTTGCTAAGTCGTTTACAGCAGATGTCATACCCACTAAATTTAACTGATCTGCATTTTTAATAACGGGCACAATTAAATTACCATCTGGTAAGGCTGCAGCCATCCCTAAATTAATATTTTTCTTTTTAACGATGGTATCACCATCAACAGCAATATTAATTAACGGATATTTTTTAATGGTGCTTGCTACAGCTTGCATTAAAATAGGAGTAAACGTTAACTTTTCTCCTTCTCTTTGCAAGAATTCGTTTTTAACTTTATTACGCCATTTCACAATATTTGTAACATCTACTTCTATAAAAGATTGCACATGTGCTGATGTGTGAACCGAATCTACCATATGTTTGGCAATTAACTTGCCCATTCTTGTCATTTCAATCACCTCATCTTCACCATTTACAGAAACAGGTACTGATTTCGAAACTGATTTTTCAATATGTTTCGGGACAACTGATGGATTAAGTTCTTCAACTTCATTTGAAATATCACCCCTATTTTCTAAATAAGATAGGATATCATCTTTTGTAACTCTCCCATCTTTACCAGAACCAACAAGGGTTTCTAGTTCTTCCATAGAAACACCTTCTGTTTGAGCAATGTTTCTAACTAATGGTGAGTAAAATTTACCTGAATCTGAATTTTTAGCAAGAGGTGTTGCAATAATTTCTGATGCTTTTTCTATAGTTTTTTCTACTTCTTTAACTTCTTCTGTAGCAACTGTTTTTTCATTTTT
>JGI26084J50262_1000142_pt1 | contig 39865 bp, 33 predicted proteins | sample SaaInl6LU_22_DNA_FD_50262 | JGI IMG/M metagenome (IMG submission 50262) | reverse complement strand
GTGGAATGTATGGCCAATATCGCTGTGTAGACGCGTCTGTTTGCTTACCACTTCTCGAAGGCCATACCGCAAAAGACGGTGCGTCAAGCTTCGTCAATCCGTTGACTGCATTGTGCATGATCGAGACGATGAACCTAGAGGGACATACAGCTCTGGTACACACAGCGGCAGCGTCAAATCTCGGACAAATGCTCAATCGCATTTGCCTCGACGGCGGCATCGACCTCGTCAACGTTGTTCGTAAAGATGAGCAGGAGACATTGCTGCGCGAGATGGGCGCTAAATATGTTGTGAACAGCAGCAAAGAGAGCTTTATGGCTGATCTTACCGACGCCATTCACGCAACCGGCGCAACACTCGCCTTTGACGCAACCGGTGGAGGCACCTTAGCATCGACTATCCTCTCAGCGATGGAAGCAGCTGCGGCGCGCACCCCCGGCGCGTATAGCATTTACGGCTCGGTCAAGCATAAGCAGGTATATTTGTACGGCGGGCTCGATACCTCAGCCACAACCCTAAACCGTGGCTACGGCATGGCGTGGGGAGTTGGCGGTTGGCTACTGCCAAATTTCCTAGCACGCGTCGGTCAAGAAGTAGCGACACGTTTGCGCACGCGCGTCGCGACCGAAATGAAAACGACTTTCGCTAGTNACTACACTAATGAAATCTCTCTCGCCGAAGCGTTAGATGCTGACGTCGTCGCACAGTACAACTCAAAATCTACGGGTAAGAAGTTCCTCATCTGCCCACAGAAGTAAACGAAAAGCCGTGCTGCCTTTGATAGCCCTCAAGGGGAGCACGGCTTTCTCACTCGAATGCGGCAATCGTAGTACGATGCAAAAGCCTATCTTCCCCCTCATGCCCACCTGTTGCTCTATGCAACAANGCGCGGTTGTCCCACATAACTAGCATCTGTGGCTCCCATTTATGGGTGTACACAAACTCATCCTTGCCTTGCCAGCTACTTAATTCTTTAAGAAGCGAAAAGGCCTCCTCCTCCGTCTTGTCGACCAATCCTACTATGTAGCCTAAACAACTGTAGAAACCCTCGACTCCTGTTTCGGGGTGCTTGTGTACAAGCGGATGTGTTTGTAACTTGAGTGCATCCTCAGAGGGACGTATATCCATACTCCGATCACTTGATTGATCTTCTTTACCGTACATGCCCTCTGGTGAATAGGCGGCCTTAGCGGAGTGGATTGCANCAAGATCACGGTACTTATCCTGCTGATCCCTCGGCATTTCTCGCCATGCCTTCTGCTGATCAGCGAATAGNGTGTCCCCACCTTTTGAAGGTATTTTTATTCCGTAAAGACACGTCCCGGCGGGCGGTGCTTTCTGGAAGCTCCAATCGGTGTGCCAATTTTCTGCGAACAGCGGGGCTTTCTCATCAGCTCTTCGTTCAACAGCGATAATATTTTTCCTACCCTTAATCGGTGCTATAAAAGGGTCCTCTCCGAATCCTCCAAATGCGAGGGTGAATCGCTCGAGATCATCATCACTCATAGCCTGATTTGGAAAACTCAAGACTTTATGCTCGAGCCATGCGGAGCGTATCTCAGCTATTTGCTCGTCAGAAAGTGTTTGAGAAAGATCCAGCCCCGTTACTGATGCACCACATACTTTCCCAGACGGCGTCACAATGATTCCCATTACACTCCTCCTTTCTATTTTATTATTCTGCTTTTCCCGATCACTCGGATTATAAATTATACGCGCACTGAAACGCCGGCCGCTGCTTCAGCCTAGTTAGATAACGCGCAGTATTGGGCTTAAAGCTGTCTGCTAATCCTAAAGATTCGGCAAACACAAGCGAGAATCCGATGCTTATATCCGCAACCGTAAAGCGATCAGCGCAGAGATATTCACGATCCTCGAGTGCAGCCTCGACGCAGCGAAGCCGTGAGAAAAACCACTTAGTGTAGTCTTCGACTATCTGCGGATTCTTCCGCTCCTCGGGTTCGTGCTGGGTGTACCGCAGCACAAGCGTAAGTGGAAACGTGAGCGTCGCGTCACTTCGATGGAGCCAATTTAAGAAAAGGCCGTAGTCGGGATCCGATGGAGCAACGGTTAAATTCGTCGGTCCGCCTTTTTCGGCAAGATAAAGCGTCATGGCCGTCGACTCGGTAAGTGTCACATCGCCGTCGACAAGCGTGGGCACTGTGCCAAGACTATTTATCTCGAGGTAACCCTCGTAGGTCAGTCTTGGGGGAAATTGCATCGTGATTAACTCGTAATCCAATCCCAATTCTTCGAGCGTCCAAAGCGGTCTCAGCGAGCGCGAGCGTTTGCAGTGATAGAGTTTAATTGCCATGTCTTTCCTCGCAGAATGAGGTCGCAGTATAGAAGGTAACGCCAGTCTATGGCGAGGGAGCAAAAGAACCAATTCCAAGACGTACTCGTAAGAGCAATCGAGCGTAAAAATAATCGGCATTCCTCCCCACTGCCTCGGTGAAAACGCTAGACTGAAANCCGTAGCAAACTAAGCAAAGGCACAAGCATGAACTCTATCCAGAACAAAGTTGTATTTATTACCGGCGGCGGCCATGGCATTGGGCTTTCTCTAGGCAAAGTCTTTGCAGGACACGGCGCAAAGGTCGTTCTGGCGGATATCGATGAGCAGCGATTAAACACCGCGAAAGCGTCGCTTGCAGATGATGGACTCGATGTTGAAACAGTAGTCTGCGACGTGGCGAAGGCAGAGTCAGTAAGGCAAGCAGCTGACTTTACAATCGAGCGATTCGGGAAAGTGCATGTTGTTATTAACAACGCCGGCGTTAGCCTTGCTGGGAAGCCCGGCGCCATACCGCTCGAAGACTGGCGCTGGATCGTAGATATCAACCTCATGGGCGTGGTCTATGGTGTCGAAATTTTTGTGCCCCTGATTAAATCGCACGGCGAAGGTGGCTACATCATTAACACCGCGTCGATGGCCGGGCATATCGCTGGACCGTCAATGTCTCCCTACCATGCCACTAAATACGCAGTGGTGGGCTACAGCGAATCGCTTAGACAAGACCTGCAGGCTGAGAACATCGGAGTGAGCGTCTTGTGTCCGGCATGGGTGCGAACCGACATTCACAACGCAGGCATAAACAAACCTTCACTCGCGCAGCAATCGGCTAGTGACAAGAAGGCCTTCGACCCGGGGGTCTCGGGTTTCGCTGAGGTAATCGAGAGCGGTATCGCACCCGACGCGCTTGCGCAGTGGGTCTATGAATGTATGCTCGCAGAACGTTTCTATATTTTCTCCCACCCTTCGATGACAAAGCACATAAATACTCGCGCAGAGCTTGTTGAAACTGACTATGCAGCGATTGTGCAGGATGGAAGATTNTCGGCGCACTAAATTTTTCGCGCCAAGATTTCACGTATAACAGCCCGCAAAANCTGCTCAAAAAAAAGAGCCTTGAANTCACTTAAGAAATCAAAGCTCTTCTTTGCACGCACTACTTTGTAATGGTGCGGACGGGGGGACTTGAACCCCCACAACCGAAGTTACTAGCCCCTCAAGCTAGCGCGTCTACCAATTCCGCCACGTCCGCAATACTTTTTAAAACACTAGACTCTTGCTCGTTACTGACCACAGAGACTAGTCGATATCTTTAACAGGCGCGCATTATCGCCTAGGTTTGTCCTGAACGCTAGAGTTCATCGCCAGTTGGCAGAGTCGGAACGTCTGCCTGACTGTCTTCAGCTACCGGCATTTCTTCGTCTAACTGAGGTAGGTCAGACTGCTCGCTAGTAGAAAGAGTTTCGAGCAGCTCCGGATTGACAACTGGCATGCCAGAGGTTGATCCAAAGCCAGTTTGATTCTTCGCCACGAGCGAAAGAGAAAGGCTAGTAACAAAGAAAATAGTTGCACAAACGGCTGTCGCACGGACTAGGAAATTGCCCGAACCTGATGAGCCAAAGACTGTTTGCGATGCACCCGAACCAAAGGATGCGCCGGCATCGGCTCCCTTGCCTTGCTGGAGCAAAACGAGGCCTACGATGGCGATCGCGACGACGACATGCACTATAACGATGATTGATTCCATGTTCGTACTCTTATTAATTTATATTGACGTCTAATCGGCCCGCTGCCCACAAGCTTAGGCGCTGGCGCAGATCGCGTTAAATTCTTCGGCCTTTAAGGAGGCTCCCCCAACTAATCCGCCGTCGATGTCGGGTTGGGCAAACAACTCAGCTGCATTGCTTGCTTTGACGCTACCTCCATAGAGAATGGGTGTCGTCTGCGCTAAACCGGCATCTAACTGATGCAGCCGAACACGAAGTGCTGCATGCACTTCCTGGGCTTGAGCAGGCGTCGCCGTCTCGCCCGTGCCAATCGCCCAAACCGGTTCGTAAGCGACAATGCATTTCTCAATGCCTTCGATCCCGATCTTTTGTACTACCGCGTCCAGTTGCCGCAGCACCACGAATTCTGTCTTGCCTTCCTGCCGCTGAACCAGCGTCTCGCCGAGGCAGACGACGGGCGTAAGTCCGGCGCCGATCGCTGCAGCTGCTTTTACTGCAACCAACTGATCGCTCTCGCCGTAAAGTTCACGCCGCTCCGAATGTCCAACCAATGCATAGCGAACACCGTATTCGGCCAACATCTGTGCGGCAACTTCTCCGGTGAAAGCGCCTGATTCGGCGTCACAGACATTTTGCGCACCCACCGCGATGCCGGAGTTATTCGAGCTCTTGCTCAGTTGCTCCACTACTTCTGCGATGTGCAGACTGGTTGGGCATACGGCTATTTCTATTGCCGGGTCCAAACAGCTCGAATCGATACCAGCCAGTAGCTCAGAGATCGATTCGCGCGAGCCGTGCATTTTCCAATTGCCTATAACTACTCTGCGACGCATGGTTTAGGCTCCTCCAATGCACTGCCGTGGTCTCGAGTAGAAGCCTAAAAAAGAGGGCCTCAGCTCAAGCGAAACGGGCGGCAAGTCTACCCAAGATGTGGATCTCTTGCAACGTCTCTCACCGCTTGGGCAAGCTGCTCGGCAAGACGAGTGACGTCTGAGGCGTCCTCACCCTCGACCATAACGCGCAAAACGGGCTCCGTTCCAGAGGGGCGAAGAAGCACACGCCCGCGCGCGCCGAGTTCAGCTTCCACCTGCTGAACAGCGCTCGCAATCGCCGCGTTGCCAACAAGTTCAACACCGCGACTAATGCTCACATTGACCATCTTCTGCGGCAGTTTGCTCATCTGAGTACGCAGCTCGGCTAGTGACTTGCCCCCGTTGACGACAGCGGCAAGGGCCTGCAGAGCAGAAATAATGCCATCGCCGGTGCTCGATAAATCTAAACAGATAACATGCCCCGAGGATTCACCGCCGAGACTCCATCCGCGCTTAATCATTTCTTGCATCACGTAGCGGTCGCCGACAGGTGTGCGGGTAAAGGGTACGCCAAGCGTTTCCAGTCCGAGTTGCAGACCTAGGTTACTCATCTGTGTCCCTACCACTCCGCCAAACTCAATTCCCTGTCGAAGGCGGTCGCGGGCAATGATGTAGAGAATTTCGTCGCCGTCGAGCACATTGCCTAAATGATCGACCATGACAACCCGGTCACCGTCACCGTCGAACGCAACACCGAGGTCTGCTTTTTCCGCAATTACGCGGTCGGCGAGCACCTGCGGCGACGTCGAGCCTGCACGCTGATTGATGTTCAGGCCATCTGGGGCAACCCCTTGCGCGATTACGGTTGCGCCAAGTTCGGTAAATACGCTCGGCGCGATGTGGTAAGTCGAGCCGTGCGCACAGTCGACAACTATTTTCATTCCGTTGAGCCGCAGGCTTTGCCCAACGGTACTTTTGCAGAATTCGATGTAACGTCCGGCGGCATCGTTAACTCGCGAAGCCTTGCCGATCAGTTCGGGGCGTACAGTGGTGAGTTCCTTCTCAAGCTCCGCTTCTATCGCATGCTCAATGTCATCAGGGAGTTTAGTGCCCGTGCCCGAAAAGAACTTGATACCGTTGTCTTCGAAGGAGTTATGGGAGGCGCTGATCACGATGCCCGCTCGCGCACGCAGTGTGCGCGTGAGATAGGCAATTGCAGGAGTAGGCATCGGGCCTAAGAGGCCGATATCGACCCCCGCAGCAGCCACGCCTGCCTCCAACGCCGCTTCGAACATGTAGCCTGAGATGCGCGTGTCTTTACCAATCAATATTTTCCCACGGGAACCATTGGTATCGGCGAATACGCGCCCGGCCGCCCAGCCGAGTTTGAGCATGAAATCGGGGGTAATTGGCGCTTGACCCACCGCACCGCGGATGCCGTCGGTGCCGAAGTATCGCTTTGCCGCGGGAGCACCCNGAGTCGATGAGGGCACGGGTGTTGCAGCATTAGGGGCGGAGCCCAGGTGTGTTCTTGAGGCAGACATGAATCGGGGGTCGCTCCTTTTATTTTAATTAGAGCACTCAGTCGAGCGCTAAGTTCCCGCAAAACGCGGAGTGTACTCTAATTGCATCGACCGTGGCAGCGACATCGTGGCTGCGTATGATGCTCGCGCCTCCCAAAAGCGCCAACGTCGCTGCGGCAACCGATCCTGCGAGTCGCTCAGAGACTGGCTTTCCAGTCGCTGCGCCGATCATCGATTTGCGTGACACGCCAACGAGCAGGGGCGCGCCGAGGGTTTCGAAACGCGAGAGCTCTCGGAGTAGCTGATAGTTATGGGCCTGACTTTTTCCAAAGCCAAAGCCCGGGTCGAGCAATAAGCTCTCTGCGCAAACACCCTGTGCTAAACAGTAATCACGGCGCTCGCTGAGGAAAGCAGCGACTTCTTCAACAACGTCGCTGTACGCAACGACCTCAGCCTCCTTATTCTGCTCGAACACAGCCTGCATCGACCGAGGTTGTCCGCGCATATGCATGAGGCAAACCGCTACACGATTGTCTACGATAGTGCTCAGCGCTCTCGCGTCTGCAAGTGCTCGCACATCGTTGACTAATTCGGCGCCGGCGTCGATCGCGGCCGTCATCACGTCCGGCGAACTCGTATCGACCGAAAGGCAAATATCAAACCGCGCTTTCAGTGCTGCGACAACGGGGACTACGCGGTCTATTTCTTCTTGCACAGGAACCGGCGTCGCGCCGGGTCGCGTAGATTCACCGCCAATATCGAGAAAAGCGGCGCCCTGGACAACCATTTCTTCTGCGCGGTGCAGCACTTTATCAAGGTCAACTTCGAATGCTTCTTGCCTAGCATTCGGCACCGGATCGCGCCCGAGACTCGCGCCATCGGAGAACGAATCGGGCGTGACATTGAGCACTCCCATGCAAAGAGGTGAGCTTAGGTCTATCTCTCGCGACCCGGCAAAAAGGATTTTTGTCATCGGCAACTCTTTAAAGCGATCGGTAGTTTTTTAGGCTTAGGTCTAACGAAAAAGAGAACCACAGGGGTTCTCTTTTCTGTCGTGCATTTTCGCAAGCGAATGGTTCTGCCCAAGAGCTAGCGGCTGNCTAATGCTCTCCCGCGGGTCCTCCGATTGAGCCTGACGTATCGCCACGGGCAGCACTTGGCTCTTCTGCCTCACGCTTCGGCGCAGAGCCGCTTCCGTCAGAATCGCTCCAGTCGGCAGGGGGGCGAGGCTTGATACCATTCATAATATCGTCGATCTGATCGGCATCGATTGTTTCGTACTCCATCAGCGCCTCCATCATCATCTCGAGCTTATCGCGATTAGTCTCGAGAATGTCTTTAGCCTTGCTGTAACACGTATCGATGATTTTGCGCACTTCGATATCAATCGATTTCGCCGTGTCGCTAGAGAAGTTCTTGGTCTGCGAAGCCGCAGAACGACCCAGGAAAACCTCGCCCTCGTCCTCTGAATAAAGCAGAGGCCCTAACTCGGGCGAAAGCCCCCACTTGGTCACCATGTTGCGTGCCATTTCGGTTGCGCGCTGAATATCGTTAGACGCACCAGTCGTTACGCCATCAGCACCGAGTGTCATCTCCTCTGCGATGCGACCGCCATAGAGACTGCAAATCTGACTCAGGATACCGAGCTTGCTCAGACTGTAGCGGTCCTCTTCCGGCAAAAACATGGTTACACCGAGGGCGCGTCCGCGCGGGATGATGCTGACCTTATAGACAGGATCATGCTCCTCGACGAGTCGTCCAACAATTGCATGGCCCGCCTCGTGGTACGCAGTATTGCGTCTTTCCTTCTCAGACATGACCATCGACTTGCGCTCTGCGCCCATCATGATCTTGTCTTTGGCCTTTTCGAACTCTTCCATGGTGACTAGGCGCTTGCCTGCTCGCGCAGAGAACAGAGCCGCTTCGTTCACCAAATTGGCAAGATCGGCGCCCGAGAAACCGGGTGTGCCGCGAGCGATCAGGCTTGCCTTCACGTTGTCGTCAATCGGCACCTTGCGCATGTGTACTTTAAGAATCTGTTCACGGCCGCGAATGTCAGGTAATCCCACCACGACCTGTCGATCGAAACGGCCCGGTCTGAGCAGCGCCGGGTCGAGCACGTCGGGCCTGTTGGTTGCAGCGACAACGATTACGCCATCGTTAACCTCAAAGCCATCCATCTCGACAAGCAACTGGTTCAACGTCTGCTCGCGCTCGTCGTGCCCGCCGCCGAGGCCTGCGCCNCGATGACGCCCGACCGCGTCTATTTCGTCGATGAAGATAATGCAGGGAGACTGTTTCTTCGCCTGATCGAACATGTCGCGGACACGCGAGGCGCCGACGCCCACAAACATCTCGACGAAATCAGAGCCTGAGATCGAGAAGAAAGGCACTTTTGCTTCACCGGCAATAGCTTTCGCGAGAAGCGTTTTACCCGTACCCGGCTGGCCAACCATGAGGATGCCGCGCGGAATTTTACCGCCGAGTCTCTGAAATTTGTCCGGCTCGCGGAGAAACTCCACGAGTTCCTTCACGTCTTCTTTCGCTTCGTCTACGCCCGCGACGTCTGCGAAAGTCACCTTGATCTGATCTTCACCGAGTAATTTCGCCTTACTCTTTCCAAACGACATGGGACCGCCCTTGCCGCCGCCTCCGCCGCCCTGCATCTGACGCATGAAGAAGAAGAACAAACCAACGATGACTAATACTGGCAGCAGCGAGAGAAAGAGTTGAGAAAGGAACCCCGGCTTCTCCTCTTGCGTGCCACTAATGGCGACATTCGATTCGAGCAGCTCATCCATTAACCCACGATCACCGATTGCGGGCATGATGGAGCGGAAACGCGAACCATCGCTGCGGTAGCCGGTGATTTGCAGATTTTGGATGTCTACCGCTTGCACACGACCTTCTCGCAGTTCTTGCACGAACTGAGAGTAAATAATGCTGTCGGCTTGAGGATCCCGATTAATGTTGTTGAACACCGTGAGCAGCACGCCCGCAATGATCATCCAAAGGACCAAATTCTTTGCCATGTCGTTCAAGGGTAGTTCCCCCGCTTAAGTGAATCTGTTTGTCGTGGAGGGCGGCTAGCAAACGAGACAAGCGCTGGGCTTGCTCGACGACGCACTTCGCGACTCGTGTATAAGNTAAAAAGTAACACATTTTTGCCTGCGTCACTCGCTGGCGACACACGCGATACAACAATTATTGATCTGAATACGGGCCTCNCGACGGCGCTATGCCCCTTTGAAACCAGACGCTAGAAGATAAATCTCACTGGACCTAGCCCGCGATGCTTTTGGCTTACGCACCTTTAGCGAGGTGAAATTCGCCTTGAGCTGAGTCTCGAATTCCTTGAGACCCTCACCGTGAAAGACCTTCACCAGAAAGTACGCCCCCGGACGAAGCACGGATCTTGCCAAATCGAGCGCAAGTTCAGCGAGGTACATCATTTTCGGTTGATCGATGTCGCGCATACCACTCATATTGGGCGCCATGTCCGACATTACAAGGTCTGCGCCTCCTTCTGGAAGCATGCCAAGAAGCTGATCGAGCACGGCCTGCTCTGTGAAGTCTCCCTGCAGAAACTCGACTCCTGCTAAAAAGTCGATCGGCAGAATGTCACTTGCGATCACACGCCCTTTATCTCCCACTAAATCAACGGCGACCTGCGACCAACCACCGGGCGCCGCCCCAAGATCAACAACCGTCATCCCGCGCTCGATCAGTCGGTCTTTCTCCTGTATTTCTAATAGCTTATAGCTTGCGCGCGACCGCAGGCCATCTTCCTGACTTCGGCGCACATATTCGTCATCGAAGTGCTCTTTAAGCCATTGCTTACTGGTCTTAGACTGTGCCATCGTTCATTCTCGTTAATCAATTGCGTTCGGCCGCGAGCTTCCCTACAATCCGCAGCCCGCGACTCAGCCAGCACTAAGGTCTATTATGACGCTCAACAACGCCGACAAAAAGCGCTTCCGCGCAATTGGCCATCAACTCAAGCCCGTAATCACGATTGCAGAGAAGGGGTTGTCCGAAAATATTCAGCTCGAGCTCGAGCGCGCGCTTAATGACCACGAGCTGATCAAGCTTAAGCTGGTAAGCGGCGACAAGGCCGAAAAAGCGGCGCTTATTGAAGAGATATGCGCACTGAGCAAAGGCGCCGTCGTGCAGACTATTGGCCATGTTGTGCTTCTCTACCGCGCGGCGAAGAAGCAAGATCCTAAATTGTCTAATTTGGTGCGATTTCAGCCGTAAGTAGGCTTGGCCAGCAAGCCCAACCACGGACTGTGGTTTTAAAGGTGTTTAACGCTCTCGATTTCGTATTCAACATCGCCCGCAGGCGCCTTGACCACGATTTCGTCGCCCTCAAACTTGCCCATCATCGCGCGCGCAATCGGTGAACTCACAGAGATTTTGCCCTTACTCACGTCTGCTTCGTCGTCCCCAACGATTTGATAGGTTACCGTCGCCTCGGTGTCCAAATTGATCATTTGCACTGTCGTGCCGAAGATTACTTTGCCGGTTGGCTCAATTTTCGTCACGTCGATTATTTGCGAGCCTGCGAGTTTGCTTTCTATCTCAGCAATTCGCCCCTCGCAGAAACTCTGCTGCTCGCGCGCCGCGTGATACTCGGCGTTCTCTTTGAGATCGCCATGCTCACGCGCCTCGGCGATCGCCTCAATAATCTTAGGGCGAGTCACACTTTTTAGTTCGGTTAGTTCTGCACGCAGTCTTTCCGCACCCTGAACAGTCATTGGAACGCTTTGCATTCTTGTCGCCTTTTAGTTGCTTTCTAGCTGCGCGTGAAGGTCTTGCAGCGTGTACACGGACATATTATTGCCGTATTCGAGTGCTTCGCAAGCCGCTAGCGCGCCGGCAATAGTTGTAGTGCAGTAGACGCGATGCCGCAGCGCCGTTCGGCGAATCATCGATGAATCGGCAATGGCCTTTCTACCCTCTGTCGTGTTGAATACTAGCTGTATTTCTTCGTTCTTCAACATATCGACGATGTGGGGACGTCCTTCCGCTACTTTATTCACTCGTGTCACTGGCAGTCCAGCCTCGGCAATGACCTTCGCCGTACCCTGCGTTGCAACAATATTGTAGCCTAAAGCAATCGATCTGCGTGCGACTTCGGCGACAGCAGGTTTATCCGCCTCACGTACACTTATAAACACGTTGCCCGATCTAGCAAATTTCTCGCCGGCACCCATTTGAGCCTTAGCGTATGCCTCGGCAAAAGTTTTGCCAACCCCCATTACTTCGCCAGTTGACTTCATTTCTGGGCCAAGGATTGGATCCACGCCCGGGAATTTAATGAACGGGAATATCGCCTCTTTTACCGCGAAAGTGTCAGGTATGATCTCGGCTTCGAATCCTTGCTCGGCAAGAGAGGTTCCCGCCATACAGCGCGCTGCAATTTTCGCAAGCGAACGTCCGATACATTTAGAGACGAACGGTACAGTACGAGAGGCGCGCGGATTTACCTCGATAACATAGAGCTCGCCATCTTGATACGCTAGTTGCGTATTCATCAAACCAACGACGCCGAGTTCTAAGGCGAGCGCTGTAACCTGAGCCCGTATTCGGTCTTGTACCTCGACGGGAAGATTATACGGCGGCAACGAACAGGCAGAGTCCCCTGAGTGAATCCCGGCTTGCTCAATATGCTGCATGATCGCGCCCACCACGGCTTGTTTGCCATCGCTCACTAAATCAATATCGATCTCGATCGCCGCATTGAGGAAGTAATCGAGTAAGACCGGACTCTCATTCGACACCTTCACCGCATCGTGCATGTAGCGTTTGAGCTCCTCTTGATTGTAGACGATTTCCATCGCCCGCCCGCCTAGAACATAGGACGGTCTAACCACGAGCGGATAACCAATTTCTTCGGCAGCGGCGTAGCTCTCCTCTACGCTGCGCACAGTTCGGTTAGGCGGCTGTTTCAAGCCAAGCTTTTCGATCAGCTTCTGGAAGCGCTCTCGATCTTCGGCGCGATCAATCGCGTCGGGCGATGTCCCGATGATGGGGATTCCCGCAGCCTCTAGACTCTTAACGAGATTAAGTGGGGTCTGGCCACCGAACTGCACGATCACGCCTTTGGGCTTCTCGAGAAGAGCGACCTCGATCACGTCTTCGAACGTCAGAGGCTCGAAGTAGAGCCGGTCTGAAATATTGTAATCAGTCGACACCGTCTCTGGATTACAGTTGACCATAATGGTTTCGTAACCGTCCTCGCGCATGGCCAACGCTGCGTGTACGCAGCAGTAGTCAAACTCGATACCTTGGCCAATTCTGTTCGGTCCGCCACCGAGTACCATTATTTTGTCGCGCGTGCTTGGCAGAGACTCGCATTCTTCCTCGTAGGTCGAATACATATACGCCGTCGTCGACACGAACTCGGCCGCGCAGGTGTCGACGCGCTTGTAAACCGGGCGAACATTTAGGCTGTGGCGGTGCTTTTGAACATCAATCTCTTGGCATCCGATCACCTGCGAGAGACGCTTATCGGCAAAACCCTTGCGCTTTAGTTGACGCATCTCGGCGGCCTCAATCGACGCTAGCTCTCTGCCCATTAATCCCTGCTCGAGTTTGATGAGCTCTTCGATCTGGACGAGATACCAAGGATCGACGCCTGTGAGCGAGTAGACCGTTTCCATTGACCAGCCAAGGCGGAACGCATCACCTATGTACCAGATTCTTTGCGCACCGGCCTCGGTGAGTTCACGCGTCAACACTTCGCGTGAATCACTCAATTTAGTATCGAGAATAGGCTCAAATCCACACACTCCCACCTCGAGCCCTCGCAACGCTTTTTGCAAAGATTCTTGGAAAGTGCGACCAATTGCCATCACCTCGCCGACCGACTTCATTTGCGTAGTGAGCCTGTCGTTCGCTTCGGAGAATTTCTCGAAGGTGAAGCGTGGAATTTTGGTGACAACGTAGTCTATAGACGGCTCGAACGATGCAGGTGTCGCGCCACCCGTGATTTCGTTGCTAAGCTCATCGAGCGTGAAACCGATAGCAAGCTTTGCTGCGACCCTTGCGATAGGGAAACCTGTTGCTTTTGAGGCTAGCGCCGAGCTCCGCGAGACGCGTGGATTCATCTCGATGACAACGAGTCGGCCGTCTTTAGGATTGATACCAAACTGGACATTCGAGCCTCCAGTCTCGACGCCGATCTCGCGGAGGATCTCGATAGAGGCGTTGCGAAGAATTTGGTATTCCTTGTCGGTGAGAGTCTGCGACGGCGCAACAGTAATCGAGTCCCCTGTATGAACGCCCATTGCATCGAAGTTCTCGATCGAACACACGATAATGCAGTTATCATTCGTATCTCGGACCACCTCGAGTTCGTACTCTTTCCAGCCTATTAATGACTCATCGATTAATAATTCGTTAGTAGGCGACAGCTCCAATCCGCGCTGGCAAATTTCCTCGAACTCTTCCTTGTTGTAGGCGATTCCGCCGCCACTGCCGCCCATGGTAAAGGAGGGGCGAATGATGCAAGGAAAACCGATCTCCTCGAGCGCTTCGAAGGCTTCAGCCATGTCGTGCGCAATCTGATGGCGAGGCGTTTCCAAGCCAATTTTTTTCATTGCGCGATCGAATAAATCACGGTCTTCAGCTTTATCGATAGATTCGGATTTCGCACCAATTAGCTCGACGCCGTATTTATCGAGCACGCCATGGCGGTTTAGATCGAGCGCGCAGTTAAGTGCGGTTTGACCACCCATCGTTGGCAGGATCGCATCGGGGCGCTCTTTCTCGATGATCTTTTCAACTATCTCCCAGTTAACTGGCTCTATATAGGTGGCATCCGCCATCGAGGGGTCGGTCATGATAGTTGCAGGATTTGAGTTTACGAGGATTACACGAAGACCCTCTTCCTTTAACGCCTGGCACGCTTGGGTTCCCGAGTAGTCGAACTCGCAGGCTTGCCCGATGACGATAGGGCCGGCACCGAGTATTAGAATGCTTTGAATGTCTTTGCGTCTTGGCATGTGCGCTACTGCTCTCTTGTATTCTGATTAATTGGGATGAGTCGCCTCCTCTGGAGGCGTCCGACAATCACGCGCTAACTGCGCCGCTCTAACAGTTCGATGAAGTGATCGAACAAAGGTGCAACATCGTGCGGGCCCGGGCTGGCTTCGGGGTGCCCCTGAAAACCGAAGGCAGGCGCATCTGTGCGCTCAATGCCTTGCAGCGAGCCATCGAACAGCGACTTATGCGTGGCTTCAAGGTTGGCTGGCAGCGTTCCCGCGTCGACCGCGAATCCGTGGTTCTGGCTCGTGATCAATACCGTATTATCACGCATATTCTGCACTGGATGATTCGCACCATGGTGACCCAACTGCATTTTTACCGTCTTTGCCCCGCAGGCAAGCGCGAGGAGTTGGCAGCCGAGACAAATGCCGAAGAGCGGTATTTTTTGCTCTAAGAACACTTTGATAGCATCGATCGCATAGTCGCAAGGCTCGGGGTCGCCGGGGCCATTGGATAGGAAAATGCCGTCAGGATTCATCGCGAGCACGTCGGCTGCGGGTGTCTGTGCCGGCACCACTGTAACGTCGCAGCCGCGTTCGACGAGCATGCGCAGAATATTGCGCTTGGCACCAAAATCGTAGGCAACGACGCGGAAGCGACTGGGGACGTCTTTGCTGTGGCCGTTTACCAAGTCCCATACGCCCTCTGTCCAGGGATACTGGGCTTTCGTCGACACAACTTTTGCAAGGTCCATGCCTTTAAGCCCAGGGAATTCTTTCGCTTTGGCCAGCGCGCCTTCTTCACCTAAGGTTTCGAGCGCTGCGCCAGAAACGATACAGCCATTGAGCGGCCCTTTGTCGCGGAGGACGCGGGTCAGTCGGCGAGTATCAATCTCTGCTATTGCTACAACTTTGCGTTCAACCAAAAAGTCCTGCAGGGTTTGCTCGCTGCGCCAATTGCTCGCGATGAGCGGCAGATCGCGGATCACAAGACCGGTGGCCCAAACGCCGTCAGACTCATTGTCTTCGTCGTTGGTGCCAGTGCTACCAATGTGAGGATAGGTAAGGGTTACGATTTGTTGTGCGTAGGAGGGGTCGGTCAGAATCTCTTGGTATCCAGTCATTGAGGTATTAAATACCACCTCTCCACTGGCGCTCCCTTCGGCGCCTAATGCGACACCACGAAAGATACTGCCATCCTCTAGTGCTAATACAGCTAGTGCGGCCACTCTCACTCCTTATGCTTTTCTAAGTTATCGGGTCTTCGCCTTGCCATTCTCTATCCTATTTTTAACTGCGCCGTGCTGCTTCTGAGCACCAGCCTCTTGCTCGCGCTGGCTCCCTAACTTGGACGTTGCATACAGGTTAGGAAGGCCATCGATGGGCGAAAAAGGCTGAAAAACAGGCACAAAAAAAGCGGATGAAGAATCTCTTCACTCCGCTTTTTTAGGAATTCGCAAAGGTCTCAGCATTCGTCATACTGAGCGAGTATTATAGAGACACCACCCCTGAGTTGTCTACGATGTTCTCCCAAAATGCTAAATATAAGCGATAAGGAATCGTGATCTAATCGACTAAACCGAGGACGTCCTGCATCGAATACAGGCCTGCGGGTTTTGAGGAGACCCATTCGGCGGCGCGGACAGCACCGCTGGCAAACGTCATGCGACTACTTGCCTTATGGGTTATTTCGACCCGCTCTCCGAGGCTTGCGAAAGTCACCGTATGATCCCCTACGATATCCCCTGCCCGGACTGTGGCGAACCCGATGGTCTTTCTATCGCGCTCCGGCTCCGAGCCTTCCCTGCCGTAGACCGCAACTTCTTTTAGCTCTCGGCCCAGAGTCTCGGCGATTACCTCGCCCATTTTGAGCGCCGTGCCAGAAGGCGCATCTTTTTTGAATCGGTGATGCGCCTCCGATATCTCAATATCGACATCATCTCCCAATACCGCGGCTGCTTTGCGCAGCAGCTGTAGGCACAGATTTACGCCAACACTGAAGTTAGGCGCCATCACGATGGGGATCTTCTTCGCAGCATCATCAATGGCAGCGAGGTTTTCAGGCGCGAACCCAGTTGTGCCAATAACCATCGCCTTACCGGCTTGACAGCACAGCGCTAAGTGCTGGAGAGAGGCCTCTGGACTCGTAAAGTCAATTAGCACGTCAAACGCATCAAACTTAGTCTCGAATGACGCTTCTGCTAAGACTCCTAAGGGTCGCCCGAGAGCCAGAAGCCCAATATCGGCGCCTAGCGCTGGGTCCTCTGCCAGGACGCTCGCTGCGCTGACCTTTATCGGCGCCGAGCTTGCCTCAACCGCTTCGATCAGAGTTCGGCCCATACGGCCGGCTGCCCCCGCTATTGCTACTTCTATCATGATTTTTCCGGTTACCACAGACACTTAAGAGGCTGAAGTATACAGCCTGACGCGCTCCACACCAGAATCGCGCGGAATTTACCCACCTTTTCCCGAAACAATTCCTCCTTTAGGTTGTGGGAGTGCAATTTTTTATACAAACTGATACAAGTGAAGTGCGATATGCAACAAAGGCCGTAGTCTACGCAGAGAGTGGTCAGGGAAATGACAGAAAATAAGAAGACTAAAAAATCACAACACAATGAAAGCTCAGAATTCACAGCGCGTCGCGCAAGATATGAAACACTCGTGTCCTGCCTCTATCAAGATGTCTACAGATACGGATTCTGGCTCTGCAAAAGCCAGCCGCTAGCCGAAGACCTCGTACAAGAGACCTTTTTACGCGCGTGGCGCTCGCTTGACAGCCTCCAGAATGAAAATGCGGCCAAGGCATGGCTGTTCACCATTCTGCGCCGAGAGAACGCGCGGCTGTATGAACGCTACCGACCCGAGCTCGTTGATGTCGATGAGCAGGTAGTCGTCGAAAAAGACGCTGATGAACCAGACCATAAAATGGAGCGCCGCTGGTTACTCGATGCGATAAACAGGCTCGAAAAAGACTATCGGGAGCCACTTTTGCTGCAAATTATTGGCGGTTTCAGCGGGAAAGAGATCGCGTCAATTCTGGGCCTCAACGATAACACCATCATGACTCGACTCTTCAGGGCACGCAGCAAAGTCATCAATCAGTTTGGCGCAAAGTCTGGAAAAAATTCTTCAAACCTTTTCCGAGACTAGATTCAGCTGGCGAATAACTCATTCAAGCCATGGGTTATCCCGCCACAAAACAAACTAACGAAACAAAATGAAACATCTTCGAAATACCCGCCGCATCTCCCACTCGATAAACTAAAAAACGCTGTAATTTAGGCCACTTAAGCACATTCAGCCCGCGCGTTAGGAGCGACCTCTCGTCTTGAAAATGAGACGTGAATACCGAAACGGAAATAAGTTTGAAAGAAAACCGAGCCTTTACCTCTCAACTGATACGACCTTCTCAATTTAACCGCTAATGCCTGAGCAAATTAAATGGATCAGAAAACGTTTCGCGAAAAAATTCTGAGCGACCCATTCGCGGACGACCAGCGAGTGTTGGAGGCCGCAAGCGCGGATGAAGAATTGCAGGAGATGCTATTAACGGCTCGCAGTGTCGAAGCAGGTATCGAGGATCTGCTCGCCGCTGTTCCCGTTCCCGCTTCGCTTTACGCGAAGCTGGTCACGCTGCCCGACGATAATAAAGACAGTAAAGCGGATGAGGATGATCACCTCAAGTCGCCCACACGCGAATCGTCTTCCTTTGTTGTTAAGGTCAGGGCGACAGCGCGGCAATACAGACTCGCGATAGTAATCGCCCTCATCATCGCTATTGCGGCGAGTCTTTCCATGTTTATACCGGGACCTGCGCCCTGAGTTACAGGCCTGCCATCAGAACTGATCTGCAGTCATCGCCATCAGAGACTCCGACCCCGCTTCAATTTCTGCAAGCAGCGAATGCACGCGCGGCACTTGGCGCGCGAGGAAAAACTCCCCCACTTTCACGAGACCATCGAGATACTCGGCATTATTACCACTCGTATCCGCGAGCGCCGCGGCTAAGATTCGCTGCCACATGAAGCAATATAACGTGAGTCCCATGAGCTCCATGTAGGCATAGGACGCCGCGCCGATTTCCTCGGGGTTTTGCGAAGCGCCATCGATAACAAAGCGGGTCGCCTCTGCAAGCACACCGCGGCAAGTCGCGAGCGACGTTAGATAGGGCTGCATGGCGGCAACCTCCGCCTGTGCCGTCACGAAGGCATCCATTTCTTCAGAAAGGAGTGCAAGCAGCTCACCGTTGGCACGCACGGTTTTTCGACCCATAAGGTCGAGCGCCTGCACACCGTTTGCCCCTTCGTATATCTGAGCGATTCGTGCGTCTCTGACGTTCTGCTCAAGGCCCCACTCGGCGACATATCCGTGTCCACCCAACACCTGCTGAGCCATAACACAGGCATCGAAACCGCGATCGGTGCAGTAGGCTTTCTGTACGGGAATCAGCAAAGAGACCAGCTTGTCTGCGCGCGCCCTAGCATCGGCATCGGGATGAAAGCGCGAGATATCGAGCTGCATCGCTGCGAAGATTGACAGTGACCGACCGGCTAGCACATTCGCGCGGATTGTAAGAAGAAGGCGACGAACATCGGGATGGACAAGCAGCGGATCTGCAGCGGCGTCAGGCTGCTGAGGCCCCGTGGGCGCGCGGCCTTGCACGCGCTCTTTGGCATACGCTGCGGCAACCTGATAGGCACTGTCTGCAAGACCGTTCGCCTGCAGCCCCATCGAAAGACGCTCATAGTTCATCATCGTAAACATATGCGACAGGCCGTTGTTAAGCTCGCCGACCAGATACCCTTTCGCCTCGTCAAAGTTCATCACACAGGTTGGCGATGCCTTGATTCCCATCTTGTGCTCTATAGACCCGCAGCGCACACCGTTACGCTCGCCAGTGAGTTCACTCTGCTCGTCGACCAGCATTTTCGGCACGAGGAACAAGGAGATGCCTCGGGGACCCGCTGGCGCATCGGGAAGTTTTGCGAGTACTAGGTGGATGATGTTTTCAGCGAGGTCATGCTCCCCAGCCGTAATGAAAATTTTGGTGCCCGAAAGACTGTAGCTGCCATCGGCATTCGGCACCGCGCGTGTCTTGATCATGCCGAGATCGGTGCCCGCGTGGGGCTCGGTGAGACACATCGTGCCTGTCCAAACACCCTCGTACATTTTAGGCAGATACCGCTGCTTCAATTCCTCGCTACCGTGCTGGCTAAGCGTAAGCGTCGCGCCCGTGGTGAGAATCGTGAACAACGCGAAAGAAGAATTTGCCGCGAAACTCATCTCTTCGATTAACGCAGACAGCGTCTTCGGCATACCCTGACCGCCATATGCGACTTCGCCGGTCAGTCCCGCCCAGCCTCCCTCGGCATAGGCTTTATAGGCTTCTTTGAATCCGTCTGGCGTGGTTACTACGCCATCGTCATATTGGCATGACTGTTGGTCACCGCTTTGATTAATGGGTGCAAGCAGGCCCTCGGCAATCTTACCCGCCTCTTCAACGATAGCGGAGGTGAGGTCGGTCGAAACCTCTTCGGTGCCAGGCATCGACGAGAACAAGGTATCGGCGGTGAAGACATTATTAAGCAAAAAGCCGATATCTTGGATCGGAGCTCTATAGGCTGGCATTGGTATTCTCCTCGGGCATTCTAGTCTGACAATTCGGGTGTTCAACGCTTATTGTTTGTTTGTCGGCATGTAAGCAACGGGATTATAGGGGAAGAACCCTACAAACCCTAGCCACGCAGCGAGTTAGAGCAGGCAATCATCGCGCTAACTGGACATCATCACACTGAGCGACTAAATCAAGGGTTGCAACAGCAAACCGCTGTTGCCCGCCCACATTGGGGTTTATTTTGATTGGTGCAAAAACACTACGCCGCGTCGTTGCAGATCGATTAGCTCACGCCCTCTCCGGTCTGTGCTGTTGCTGTGGATTAGACTCTGACACTCAGACAACACTGTGCAGTTACTGCCTTGCGAGCCTGCCGCGCGTTCGACGAGCGTGTCCTCTGTGTGGTCTGAGTCAAGAAAGTGGTAGCGAAGGCAACTCGAGAGATCCATCTGACCAAGGGCCAGGTAGCGTTTGCGCTCGCTGCCTCACTCAAGCGCCTGTTTTTTCGCTTTGTCGTAGCGCATTTACCTACTCCTCTCCAATTGATCAGCTGATCACCGACTATAAATTCAATGAGCGTTTGGATATCGGTGCGGGACTGAGTGACGAGCTCGGACGCGTCATGGAAACATTCTACTCAGGCAGCGAAAGCAGCAGCGGCGTCAACGGAAAACCGTCGGCAGTTATCGCCACACCGCTTCATCCTCGACGGTTCAGACAGCGCGGTTTCGATCAAGCTCAGTTTATTGCGCGGCGAGTTGCACAGAGGTTAGCGCTGCCGGATCTCAGCAAGCGGGTTGCGAGGGTGCGACATACCACACCCCAAACCGAGACGAAAACCAAGGCCGAACGACAGCAGAATCTTCGTTGCGCTTTCGAGATTAAAGATCGAGAGCGTCTTAGCGGCCACTTGCACGTCTTAGTGATTGACGATGTCATAACAACTACCGCGACCGTGTCGTCACTGACGACTGTGCTGCGCGATGCGGGCGTTGCAAGAGTAGACGTTTGGGGCCTCGCGAGGGCGGAGCTACGATCGGCGCGCTGAACGCGGAGCGGGGTTGGGTATTAACTGCTGGGGCTTATTAGAATTGGTATTTGATCGAACCGTAGGCGACGCGGCCGTTCTGGTCGAGGAGGCGCGTAGATGAATTGAGAATCTGCGCTGTTTTCTCGTCGAATAGATTACGAATACCGAACGAGATGATGGCTCGATCTTTCGCGCCAGTTTTTACACTGTAGCCGTATTGCAAATCGAAGGTCGTAATATTGTCGACAAGATCATTAATCTCGTCGAGATCGAGCTCACTGATATCTTTAAACGAATCGAAATAATTCGTGATCGCGCTTGCTGTATGATTACCGAATTGCCAAGACAGCATCATGCTGCTCTGCAATTCCGGACTAACAAGACGGTCGTCTAGGGCGCCAATCTCCTCGCTTCCAAGCTCGAGCAAGGCGCCGGTGTTGTCGAAATCCTGCACATAGGTCGACTTGGTGCTGAGAGTGAATTGCCCGAAGCGACTGGTATCCCAAACATAGGACGCACTCAAATCGAAGCCATTGGTTTCGAGCTGCGAGCCGACGAGCGGATTATCCACATTAAATTCGTTAATCTTTGAATCTTGAATGTACAGGTTCGATGCGCCCGGCCGCCAGTCGCGCCCCAGGCTCGCCTGTGCTGCGGACTCATTGACCTCTAAGCGCCACGCGTCGGCGCTGACGCTCAGTCCATCGAGGGGTTCTACGGCAACCCCTAGATTGAAGTTAAGCGCTTCTTCGACCACAGCACCCTCGAAGCCAGTTTCTTCCACATTGCGTGCGATGCTCAATGCCGGCACGGCGCCGTTCAAAATCGACGTAGGTCCGATTCGAAAACTCGCGCTGCCTTGGGCGCTCGGCAGGGTCTGGCCTAATAAGCCCAGAGATTGACCGTTTGCCACCGATAGCGCGCTTTCGAAGCCGCCCTGCGCTGAGACGAGCGTAGACATTGCTTGAAGGTCAGTCGCAGGCGTCGCACCACCGAGTGTCTGTGCCTGAGCGCCAGTCGGGGCGAAGCTCGCGATGGCGGCAGACAGACCAAGCGCAAAAGCCCACGATGCCACAGGCGCAAGCTGGCCGCAGGATGGGGTCTGCGGCAGCGACGAGCCGTCGGCCATGGAGGCTGATCTCGCAGTCTGTCTGTCTGTTGGGTAAACGTTGCGCACGCACACCGCCTTGAATTGGTTTAATACGAATAGAAGCATAGCACTCAACTCGCCTCTGTCGATACCCCGTACACCACGCGATTTTGTTATAAATCTTGCCGAGGAAGCGTCAATTTTGCGAGCAACTCGGAAACAGTCACCGATTGACCCGGCAACACGAGATCTGGCCACAGTTCAGCGAGGGGCTCGAGCACAAAAGCACGCTCGGCTACGCGTGGATGAGGCAGCTTGAGCGCCGGCGAATCAACGATTTCATCGCGGCAAAAAATCAGATCGAGATCGATCGTCCGAGACGCGTAGCTGGCGCCGGCAGCGGGTCGACGGCGTGCTCGGCCAAGATCAAGCTCGATCGCCAGCAATTTATCGAGCAATTCCTGCGCGCTAACTCCCGCATCCGGCTCGATTATTGCGACGGCGTTGCAGAAATCCGGTGCTTCTTCGCCAAGCCCTACCGCCGCCGTCGAATAAATACTCGACAGGTGGGGTTTGCAGCGCGAGAGAACCTGCAACCGAGTCGCCGCCTCATCGATGAGCTGAGCAGGGGAGCGACCTCGATGCGCCAGATTAGACCCCAGTGCAACGACGGCGCAATCAGCGTTGCTATGCGTCGTGATAGGCAGCGGACAGCTCATGCACCGACTCAACGAACACAGCGACGTGATCGGGATTTACGGCCGGCGTGATGCCGTGGCCAAGATTAAACACGTGGCCGGGATTGCTGCCGAAACCAGCAAGGATCGACCCAACTTCTGCTCTAATCGCCTCCGGAGAGGCATAGAGCATCGAGGGATCCATATTGCCCTGCAGCGCCACTTGCGCACCAATGCGTTCGCGCGCGTTGGCAATATCTGTTGTCCAATCGAGGCCGACAGCATTACAACCACTCGCGGCGATAGATTCTAGCCACTGCCCACCATTCTTAGTAAACAGGATGACGGGAACCTCTCGGCCATCGCTGTGGCGTGTCAGGCCTCCGATAATTTTCTGCATATAGGCAAGTGAGAAAGTACGATAGGCCGAAGGTGTGAGCACGCCACCCCAAGTGTCGAATATCTGAACAGCCTGCGCGCCTGCCGCTATTTGTGCATTGAGGTAGTCGATGACGGCGTCTGCCAGCTTATCGAGCAGCAAGTGCATCGCCTCGGGATGATTGTAGAGGAATTCTTTTGCATGTCGGAAATCCTTACTGCCACCGCCCTCGATCATATACGTAGCGAGCGTCCAAGGGCTGCCCGAAAAGCCAATGAGTGGAACNGAACCATTGAGCTCGCGCCGAATAAGTGCCACCGCATCGGTAACATAGGACAGCTCGCTCGGAATCGAGACGTCGGGGAGGCTCTCAACATCCGCTGGTGTACGGATCACCTTTTTAAATTTAGGCCCCTCGCCTTCGGCGAAATAGAGCCCCTGCCCCATCGCATCTGGAATCGTGAGGATATCCGAGAACAAGATTGCCGCATCGAAGGCATAGCGCCGCAGGGGCTGGAGCGTGACCTCACAGGCAAGCTCGGTATTTTTACACAGACTCATGAAGTCGCCGGCTTGCGCACGCGTTGCGCGATACTCAGGCAGATAGCGACCAGCCTGACGCATCATCCAAACGGGTGTTCTGTCGACGGGCTGGCGGAGGAGCGCGCGCAAAAAGCGATCGTTTTTGAGGGGCGCAAAATTGGAATTTTGTTCAGTCACAGGCGTTGACCTCGAGTCGCGGGCGGCATCGTGCCGCGCTCACTGGTGGCGTAAAAGGCCGTCAATTCTACACGAGGCGGCAGCCTTGACCAATGCGCGGCGCGGCCAATTTATCGCCCCGCGCGTATTTCCGCCTGTGCTGCCGAGAGAGATCGAACCCATGGGCCAGAGGCTGCGAGCGCCTGCGGCAGGCGATTAAGCGTGGCCTCGGCCTCCGCGCGAGTCGCAAACACGCCATAGACGACAACATACCAAGGCGCACCTGCGCGCTCAGCCCGATAGTAGCCGAGGGTCTGTCTAAGCCCGCCGCCATTGCGCTCAACAAAAGCCTTCACGTTCGCCTCCGAACTCGCGCCTAGTATCTGCAGAGTAAACCCCTGAGCCGGCGCGGCGAGCAGTTGCCTTTCGAAGGGACTCCCGCTAGAAGTTGTTTCTTGCCTCTGCGGGATTGAGGCCGGTGCCGAGGCCAGTGCTGCGGTAGAGGGTGCTGCGCCAGAGGTGGCCGCCGGAGGAGCTGGCTCGGAGAGTGATTCCGGGCGTGGTGGCACCGCCCGCGCTTGCGCGACGGCAGGCGCAGGCGTGGTCGCGGGAGCTGGCGTCGAAGCGGCCGAAGATGTCGTCCTCGGCACCCGTGGCTCGCTTATAGGCGCGGACGGCACCCTCTCCGGCGTTGCCGGGCGACGTATCTGACCGCCCGCCGAAGGCGAGACGGCCAAAGCCTCGGCGGTAGTCTCGACCGGCGCAGCAGACGGGTTCGCGAGTGGAGCCGCAAGCTCGATCACGCCGGAACGCGGCTCATCGGGAATGCGCCAGAAGACCACCACTGCAAGGACAAGAATCGACAGTCCGCCTGCGGCTAGCCAATAATTGCGCGCCGCAGCGAGACGCGCAGGCAAAGACTGGAAAAACGCGGTGCCGGCAGCTAGGGAGCCAGTCCTATTTCCCGTGCTGCCGAATTCGCCTTCGTACTCTTTATAGTCATCTTCATCTCCATCTTCATCGTCAAATAAATCAGGAGTGATGGCCGACTCGTCTCCGCGCTGTGACTTCGCCGCTCCCTTGAGCTGCTCATCATCGCCAAAGTCTAGCTCTAAGTCCTCACCGACGTCGAAGGTGGCGCTTCCAAGACTTGGGCGAAAGTCTGGCTCTAGCCACTCATCGATATCGCGATCAAAATCCTCGTCTGGCGACTCAGCTAGGGTCTCTTGTGGCCGCTCGAGCGCATCAACACCTACCGTTTGTCGCGCCGCCGCCTCCTCGCTTTCAGCGCTGCTGGCCACTATGCCGAGGAGCTCGTCAAAGCTTTCCTCGGACTCCTCGTCGATATCGATTGGCGCCGGCTCTGTCGATTCGGCTGGCTCTGTCGATTCGGTTGGCTCTATCGATTCGTTCGACCCAGCTGGAGGAGCCGGCTCCAATGGCGCAATCGGCTCGGCCGGCTCGGTCCGTTCAGCCTGCTCAGCCGGTTCAGTCTGCTCGGCCTGCTCAATCGGCTCGGCCGGCTCGATGTCGACACTTTCCGTCTCGACCTCGAATGTCTCAGGCGCAGGTTGAGCCTCTAATGGCTCAGCGATCGTCTGAACAGAATAATTTGGTTGCCGCGGCGGTTCAGGCTCAGGAAGCTCGAACCAGGTAAAATCCTCGACTCCTCCGTTGGGATCCGCCCGCTCGATTGCGTCTTTAAGTTCGGGCTCTCCCAACAGCAAACAGCAGAGGCTCGCCTCATCGGCTTCGTCGATGAGCTCATAAAGCGTTTCGAGAAAGGCACCGTCCAATGTCTCTGCGTCATCAATGATGAGGACGAGCAGGCGCTCTTGGTCTGCAAGCGAACCGGCGTAATCAACTACGGTAAGAAGGGGAGAATCGGCAGCATATTCGATCGAGTCGGGACTCAGTTTGGTGACAAGGCGCTTAATGAAATCGTCACGATTATCAAAATCACTAAGCGCTATCGGGATGCACTCAGCCTCGTTGGCAAATTGTTGAGCGAAACGCTTGGCGAGAGAGGTCTTACCTGCACCTTTGACACCGGTGACAGCGATCAGTGGTCTGCCGTAAAACGCGTCATCGATGAGCTTAGAAAGAAGCGCATCGTGGGAGTCGAGTAACGCGTTCGCCCCGTTGTGCTCACGGGGCTTAACAAGAGGGTCTGTTGTCAGGGGCTGTTCTTCGCTCACACACTTACTCACATAGGCGATCGCCAGCCTCGAGGGTAGCGACCAGCTGANCTGGTTCGATATCGCTTGCAATCGCTCCCTGCCCAATNGCCTTGAGCAGGATGAANCGAAGCTTGCCTTGTTCGGTTTTCTTGTCCGACGCCATCAGATCAAGATACCGCTCAATAGTGATATCGGCAGGAGGGACGACAGTCATACCGAAATTTTCTTCGAGAATACGCCTGACTAATCGGGCTTCATCCGCGCCGAGCCAACCAATCCGCGCACTAAGATCCGCTGCCATCACGGTGCCCATCGCCACCGTCTCGCCATGCAGCCACGTACCGTAGCCAGTAGCCGTCTCAATTGCGTGACCAAAGGTGTGGCCGAGATTGAGCAATGCCCGCACGCCCGACTCTCTCTCGTCTTCGGCGACGATCTGCGCTTTGACTCTGCAACAGGTTTGAATAACTTCCGCCATAAGCGCTGGGTTGCAGTTCACCAACTGCGCTGCGCGTTCGCCCAGCCAGTGGAAGAATCCTGCGTCGCGAATCAGCCCATATTTTATGACCTCAGCAAGGCCAGCTTTGATCTCGCGCGATGGCAATGTCGACAGCACATCGGTGTCAGCGATCACGCAGCGCGGCTGATAAAATGCGCCGATCATGTTCTTGCCGAGGGGGTGATTAACACCAGTCTTGCCACCCACCGACGAATCGACTTGCGCAAGGAGAGTGGTTGGGATCTGCACAAAGTCGATACCGCGCAAATACGTCGCCGCTGCGAATCCTGTGATATCGCCAACAACCCCGCCACCCAGAGCGACTAACGTGGTATGACGGTCATATTTATTGCTGAGCAAAAACTCATAGATAGAATCGACAGCCCCTAGCGTCTTGTTGGCCTCACCGTCAGCGAGAACAATCTCGGCGCAGTCTCGACCTGCAAAGAACGCCTTGACCTTGTCGAGATACAGTGGCGCTACAACGTCGTTGGTGATGATTACAATCTTACCTTGACGCAGCAGCGTTTGATCGACGTGCGCTGCGAACGCTTTGTCACCGAAAAGTCCAGCACCAATCGCGATAGGGTAGCTGCGGTCGCCTAAGTCTACATGTACAGTTAACATTTTTTGAGAATCCTTACTCGCTGCCGTTGAGCTGCTTTTGAATTTCGCTGCAGACGGCCTTGGGGCCGCGACGGTAGGTATCGACTGAAAAATCCGCGACCTCTCGATAGAGCGGCTCACGAAAGGCCATCAGCTCGCGAATTTTTTGCGCGGGATCGGCTGTCTGCAGCAGCGGCCGTGACTTATCGCGCTTAGTGCGCTCAATTTGCTGACTAATCGGCGCGCGCAGATAGATCACACAGCCCCGGCTCCTAAGCCATTGTCGGTTTGCCTCGGCGAGTATCGCGCCACCACCTGTCGCAAGAACAATATTAGGCCGAATGGTCAGTTTCTCGATCATCTTGGACTCTCGAGCTCGGAAGCCCTCTTCGCCCTCAACGTCAAAGATCCAGGGAATGTCGGCTCCAGTGGCGCTTTCTATCTCACGATCGGAATCGACAAAGTCGAGACCTAGCGACTCCGCTAAAACTTTGCCGATCGTCGTCTTGCCAACGCCCATAGGGCCAACTAGAAAAAGTGAAGTTAAGGATTTCATCTGCGCTTTACGAGGACTTTACGATGCGCGACAGTATAGAGGCAGTTCATCTATGATGAAACTTCTGGGTGGCTATCAATTTGCCAACAGACGCCCGTGAGGGGTGGTTTTATCCTTACTCAAACCCCTCCTCCAGTATCCTAGGGGTTATAAAAATTAGCAGCTCGGTGCGCCGACTGGAGCGCTCAGTGCGCTTAAATAAGCGGCCAAGATAGGGAATATCTCCCAGAACTGGGGTTTTCGATTCGGATGTCGCAGTTTCCTCGCGAAAAACACCACCTAGCACAATCGTCTCCCCGTCATTGACCAGCGCTCTCGTGGTCACCTGATTCGTATTAATAGCAGGAATAGCGCCGGTTCCAGGCGCTACCGAGTCTTGCCGAATGTCTAGCTGCATGTTGATTCGCCCGTCGGGTGTGATTTGCGGAGTGACCTCAAGTGACAGCACTGCCTCTTCGAACTCGGTAGTTGAACCACCGGCCGTCCCGCCCGCTTGCGACTGATACGGTATACGGACACCCGACTGGATGAGCGCCGGCATTTTNTCTTGTGTCGTGACTTTAGGCCGAGCAATGACCTCCCCATTACCGCTACTCTCGAGTGCCGAAAGCTCTAGCTCTATCAGCTCGCTATTGCGCGCGTAGCCGATAGCGAAACTCGACGCGTCCGGATCAGCAACGCCAAGGTCCACGGTAAGCGCCTGTGGAAAGGAGACAACCGAGCGAGGGGTTGGCACCGAGGCACGGGCTAACGCTGCGATCGCTGGAATCAGCTCAGGATCCGTATCGCTCTGTAGCGCATCAAGTCTTGCCGCCTCGCCTGCTATCGCTGCCTGCGCTCGCGCGTCAGACGCCGCATAATCGGCTGCTAGGAGATCGGTTGTTGTTTCCTGCGATCCGCCTACCCTCGTGTTCCCGACGTGACCGCCCAGACCCCACCTAATCCCCAACTCGCGACCAAAGCTGGTCTCGACATTCACGATACGCGCCTCGATTAGCACCTGCCTCACAGCGATATCTAGCGTCGCCAGCATCTGCCTAACTTCTTCTAACTTTTCGGCGGTATCTCGCACGATGACGATATTGGTGCGCGTATCAACCGATGCCGATCCTCTTGGCGACAGTAGCCCCTGATTGATCCGCGGAGCAATACCGCCCTGAACGGGAATCGCAGNTCGGCCACTTTCAGCGCCGACCCCAACCAGCAGCTGCATGATATCTCGTGCCTTGGCATAATTTATTTGTAGATACTCGGTAAACAGCGGCGACAGGGCTTCGGCCTGTTCGGCCGCTTGCACGTCGAGTAAGTCTTGCTCTGCGAGCTCCTGGGTTGGCGCCACGTAAAGCACATTACCCTCTAAACGCCCGCTCAAACGCTTCATCCTTAGTACTAACGCCAGCGCCTGATCCCATGGCACATCCTTAATATCGATCGTGATCTCGCCTTCTATCGCGTCACTCGCAATTAGGTTGAATCCATAGAAGTTTGCGAGCTGAAACAGGGCGCGTCTCACTGGCACACTCTGAAAAGACAGCCCAGTCACTTTTTCAGTGTACTGCGAAAGTTCTTGAGACTGACCTTGTCTAGTCCGCGCAGGCTCGCGTGCACTCACGCTCACCACATAGCGAGCACCCAACTGATAAGCGAGAAATTCAGAATCGCCTGTCGCTCGTATGCGCAGATTCAAGCCCTCAGGGGTTGCCGACGAATCGAATCCAGTCACGACGGTTCCGAAAGCGGAGGCATCGAAGCGTCGCTGCCATTCTTCAGGAACCACGACACCGCTGATGCCTAGCACAATATCTCCCGCCGAACCGAGCCGATTAATTGTTGTTGAAGCGCCAAGCGCAGCAATATCTTCGGCAAGTGTAATCACGATTAGCGCCTCGCCGCTTGCGCCTCGCTCGAACTCGATTGACTCGATTGAATTGTTTTCACGCTGCTGCTGTGCGGAGGCCATTAAAGGCGCGAGCGCCACGAGGAAACAAAACAATCTGACCCGTCTCGTCATTCGTCTCCCAGAGGTTTTTCTTTGCATCAACATTCTGATTGCCTTATCGCTGAATCTTTTTTGCACCATCAATGGGAAGATCTAACGCGCGGAGGGAACGCGCGAGCGCATCGTTAAACTCTGCGGCCGCTTGATCCATCCATCATCGCCGCTCGGCACAATCTCTAAAAGATCGATACCTTCGCGTCGCACCCGCCACACTCTGCCGTGGTTTAACCCCAGATAATTGCCCACGCCTACTCGAAAAATTTCGCCTTCGGGATTTTCAATCAGTGCGAGGAGCTCATCACCTAACGCTAAGAATCCGACCATACTCAAATCGCTGAATGGCGAAGATTCGAGGGCTTCTTTTGTGCGAGAGAAATCGGGCGCAACGCCAGTACTAATAGACCGTGGCGCCGCGAGTGCAGGAGGCCGTTCGAAGGGACTTCGCAGCCCTGCCGCGCTGTAAACGAAGCGCTTCAACATTGGGGCCTCGGGCGCTTCTTGTAAACGCTGCGGGGCGCGGTCAAAGGTTGCCTTGATAAACAGCTCCAACTCTTCGCGACTTGTTGGCTGGGAGCAGGCTGTCACGGACACTATTGTCCCAGCAATCGATACCTTTAGGCCTGCCCTTATCAGCCAATTAGAGAGGCGCATTGTTCGGCTCCTGCTGTCTCTCTAATTTTCCTTCTAACTGCCGCTCCGAGGCGAAGACAAACTCTTCGTCATAGCGATAGGTGCGCGCGAGCAATCTCATTTCTTGCGCCTTCTCACNACCCGACTCTATTCTGAAATCATGGAGGGTCACGACTCTTCCTAGATTTGCAACGCCGCTTACGAACATTCCAAAATCGTGATAGCTTCCGATGAGCTCGATCTCGATTGGCAGCTCATAGAAGAATTCGCGCGCGGTCTCCTCCTGCAGTTGAATCCGCCTGAACTCGAGGCCGCTGCCTAGGCCCGTTGCCGAAATATTGTCGACAAGACTTGGCACCTCGGCCGACGACGGTAGTTGCCGCAACAGCGTCTTGAACGCCGAATCGAGCGCCTGAGTCTGACCCTGCATAGCATTGAGTTGAGATGCTTCCATCGCTTTAAGACTAAACTCGCCGCGCAACTGCCCCTCGCGGGCCTGCGCGTTTACAAATTGCAGATGTGTCGCAGAAAGGAAAAAGAAGTACCCAATCGCTAGGACAATCAGTGCGATCATGGTGAGAACGAATTGACGAACCGCCGGCGGCCATTCGGCAATCGCATCGAGATCAGCAAGCGCGGCGACGTCAAAACTCGACAGGTCAGCAAGTATTGACTTCCTACGCGTTGAGGACGGGACACTTGGCCTCCCCACCCTGGGTCTTTTAACCATCGCGCTCGCCCTCCTCAATCGAAGTCGCGATTACATTGCCTTCCATCGCCTTCGCAAGTTCAACACTCAGGTTAAACACAAATTGACTTGGGTCTTCGGCAGCCTCAGAAACCTGCGCCGCAATGTCATTGAGGTCGGCGTAGCGAAATTCCTCAGAGCTTTCGAGGCGCCGCATAAGCTCTGTTACACCGGCATAGGAGTCCGACACACCCTCTACGAGGATCACGCCGTCGGCGCGTTCCAGTGATAAAAAATAGACCTCGTTTGGCAGGCTTTTAACGAACTGGCCGAGTACCCTCACAACCGTTGCGCGATCTCTCTGAAGATCTGCAATTAAGCGCATTCGACCTCTAACTGCGGCCTGTTGTTCGCGCAGCGACCCAACCTGGGTGACCCGAGCATCTAAGTCGACTATCTGTTGCTCTAAGACCCGATTGATCAACTCCTGCTGCGCCAATTGCCGAGCGAGAAACTCACTGCTCGCATACACGGCAATCGCAGCGATCGTCACGGCGAGTAAAATTTGGCGAATAACAGTCCGCTTTATTGCATCGCGGCGACGCTCGCGCCAAGGCAGTAAATTTATTTGCATCATGCCGAAGCCTCTCGCATCGCCAAACCGCAGGCGACCATCAACAGCGGGGCATCTCGATCTAGGGCNATAGAGTCCACCCCCTCGCCTAGTGTCATTCGCCTAAAGGGGTTTGCGCTCTTGACCTCACACAGGAGAGAGTTCGCCATCTCCTCGATTAAGTCCNTCTCGATTAAACCCCTCGCAAGGGCGCCGTTGCCTCCTAGAAGCGCNAGGGAGAGTTCGCCCTCAACCTCATCGCTTGGTAACTGACTTAGAGCGATGCGTACTTGGTTAGCAGTTTCACTCGCGACTTCTCTGTAATAATCAAGTCGCGCACTACCAATGGCGTCTATTAACTCGTCGCTGAATTGGCTTTTGAGATAGGAGTCAAAGTTCGTTTGCTCATGCCCCCACTCTCGATACAGTTTGTGGTTTCCATTGTGAAAAAGGTGCACACAGGAGTGGCCCGATTCGAGCAATATGAGAGCAACGACGCCGAGTGGCTGGCGCGCAGCTGCTTTCAGGGGCAAGAGAGTGCTTTGCATGAGTGCGCGCTCCAGCGCAAACGAGTCGAGATCAACTGCATCAAGTCGAAGCCCTGCCTGCTCTGCGATTTCCACAAGGGGATCAAGCACATCAGCCTTGCAGGCAACTAGCAGCATTTTTTGGTATGCGCCTGCGTGGGAACTCAACTCCTGCGGGACGCGCGAGCGAGCAATGAGTTGAGTGGCAACGCTTGTTGGGATCGATTCAACAACCGCATAGTCGAGATAAACCTCATCAAGCGCATAGGGCAGTGCGCTTTCGGCCTCGGCAAGCATTCTGTCATCGTTTTCTCGCCGAGAGAGGGTGGCGTCGAGCAGCGCGCTTTTGGTGAACGCAAAGCTCGATTTTACGGCCAAGGACACCCTCTGCCCCTTTACTCCCATGCGCTTCACNAGGCGCGCAAGGCATTGAGCGGCAGCGTGGGGATCGCCGNTAACACCTAGTTCGTCAATACTAAACCCCTCGACTCTGTGTTGGCCGCCTCGCTTACTCAGGCTCACAAGTCGCACCTGTGTGTCCGTAAACTCCACTCCGACTTGATATTGGCGTCGGCGCGTCCCGAACAGCTCGCTCAGAATCCGCCTCATGTTTTCGAGCCTCGCATAATCGCCCTATCACATTCTTTCAAAATGTTTCAAAAAAGCTGCTTAGCTAACATTGGCCTAAAAGCGCACTTCGCGAGCGCTTAACGAGAAATTCTCGCAACGACAGGCCCTATTCACCTGCGTTAGCCTGCACTAGACCGCCATTAATCGAGCAAGCGGGCGTGACAGCCGCTCTGCCTTGCTAATACTTTAGTTGAGCGCGCTCTTTAGCGCCTACTTTCGTCGATTTCACCCTCGGGCATTACCCCGTGTCCGGTGTATACTTGGGAAAGCCATGAAATTTGGTGCTAATTCCGAGTCACGCCAACTAGCGAGCGATAATCAACCGCGATGACGCCAGAGAAACGAAAAAGACGACTCCGCAAGGTTATGCGCTGGCTCGCACTCCTAGGGTTGGCGACCGTGACCGGCGTAGTGATGATTGCGACGGCAGCCTATCTCTATCTTGCGCCTCTGTTACCTGCAGCCGAAACCTATCGTAGTGTTCAGCTCGAGACCCCGCTGCGCATTTATACCGCCGACGGACTTCTCATCGATGAGATTGGCAACCGCCGCGATCCCGTCGAATTCGAAGACATCCCTCAGGTGATGATTGACGCATTGATCGCAACCGAAGATGCCCGCTTCTATTCGCATCCCGGTGTCGATTTCCAAAGCCTCATTCGAGGGTTCTACGGATTTATACGAGGCGTGAATATGGGTGGCGGCAGCACTATTACCATGCAGCTCGCCAACAACCTCTCCTTCGACAGTGACAATGTCTATCTGCGTAAATTCAAAGAAATCCCCTTCGCGCTGCAGATTCAGCGGGAACTGAGTAAAGAAGAAATTCTTACCCTCTATTTGAACACCATCTATTTCGGGGCTGGTGCAGACGGGATCGGCGCCGCCGCCTTCGTTTACTACGGCAAGCGTCCATCAGAATTGACCCTCGCCGAGGCCGCGATGATGGTGTCGTTGCTGCCCTGTCCGTCGACATGTAATCCACTGAGCAATCCAACTCGCTCCGTCGAGCGCAGAAGAACGCGCCTACGCAACATGGTGCGAGAAGGCATGATTACCGAACAGGAATTTGCACTCGCCGATGCGGAACCTGTGAGCGCTACTCGCCACAATCGTAATATCGAAGTGAACGCACCCTACGTCGCCGAGATGGTTCGCCAGCAACTCTATGAGGTGTATGGCGAGGCAACTTACACGCAGGGCTTCGAAGTGATTACCACGATAGATTCGCAGCGCCAGCGCGAAGCCAACGCCGCGCTTGTTAACGGTTTAGAGAATTATTACGACAAGCGCCATGGCTATCGCGGGACCACGACAAATCTTGCTCCGCTGCCTGACGAAGACCAATCCCAGCTGCGCGCGCGCTGGCTCGAGGCGCTCGAGCCTGTGCCTGACTACGGCAATCAACAGCCTGCGATCGTTACCGCGGTTGGCGCCCGCAGCTTCGACGCGTTATTGGGCGACGGGTCTGAAATCGTAGTGCCGTGGGAGGGAATCTCCTGGGCCTACGCGTTTCGGAGCCGAAATGAAGCCTGGCCTCCGCCTCAATCCGCGAGCGATGTCGTCAGCCTCGGTGACCTCATCCGCGTCCGCCAATCCAACGACGGGTGGGAGCTTGGCCAAGTACCCGAGATTCAGGGCGCTCTAGTCTCGATGCGCCCTTCAAATGGCGAGCTCGTCGCGCTCGTCGGAGGCTATGATTTCCGCCGAAGTCAGGTAAACCGCGTGCTCACTCCGCGCCCACCTGGCTCCAATTTCAAGCCTTTTGTCTACGGCGCGGCCTTAGAAAACGGGTACACCGCAGCAACGCTTATCAACGATGCACCACTCACCCGCGGAGATTATCGACCCAATAATTTCGAGAACAATTTTCTCGGGCCAGTGACTCTTCGGTATGCACTCAAAGAATCACGCAACGTGCCTGCCGTCAGACTCTTTGATCAGCTAGGCTCCGATAAAGTGTTCGCTTTTGCCAAAAAATTTGGTCTGCCAGTCGAAAATTTTCCGCGCAATGATCTCACTGTGGGCCTCGGCAGCAGCGACGTGCAGCCCATTGAGATCGTGACCGCCTATGCCGCACTCGCTAATGGTGGCTATAAAGTCGAGCCTTGGTTTATACGTGAAATTTCCAACTTAGATGGCGAGCAGTTTCGCGCGCAGCCGGTCGCAGTTTGCGAGAACTGCGACCAATCGAGCAATGCGCTGATCGAGGCGGCGACTACCACCGAAGGCGAGGAACAAGCGCTACTCGCTCAGCCGGCGCCGCGCATAGTCGACCCACGCGTGGCCTTTATACTGAATACGATGCTGCGGTCAGTGGTTGTCGAGGGCAGCGGCGCGCGCGTGCAACGAGAGATCGGTCGTTCGGACCTTATGGGCAAAACCGGCACGACTAACGGGCCACGGGAGCTTTGGTTCTCGGGATTCAACAAGGAGCTGGCGACGACGGTGTTTGTTGGATTTGATACGCCCGAGCCGTTAGGCGAACGCGAACAGGGCGCCACAATCGCTGTTCCGATATGGATAGACTATATGAAGGCCGCGCTTCAAGGCACGCCTGAAAGCAGTATGGAAAGGCCCGATGGCGTTGAAGACCGTCTAATTAACAAGGAGACTGGAGAGCCTGCGCTGCCGGGCTCCCCCAATGCGGTATTCGAGTTTTTCCGCAGTGAAAACGCGCCAAGCGCTCAGCCACGCACGACAACAGATTCGACTACCAAGGAAGAAGCTGTCGCCACGGAAACTATTTTTTAGCCATAAAAAAACGCCCTCGCGGCTTTCTCGCTAGGGCGTCTTTCTGGCCTTAAATGTANGCTACGAGTCTTAGACTCTGCGCGAACCAAAGCGCTTGTTGAAGCGATCCACGCGACCACCAGTGTCAAGGATCTTTTGCTTGCCAGTGTAGAACGGGTGACACTGTGAACAGACATCGATGAGAATGTCTTGCGCCAGTGTTGAGCGGGTTTGGATGACGTTACCGCAGCTGCAGGTAGCCTTCATCGCGTCGTATGTTGGGTGAATCTCTGGCTTCATGGGTCGTTCCTCTAATGGATGTCGCGACAGCGGGGCGAGGTCTTCGGCGGCGCTGCACCACATCTTATTTGATGCCGTGGTTAGGATCAGCCTTACTGATCGGGTCGCGCATTCTAGCAGACAAGGCCAAAGACGCAAGAGTTTATAGCCTATCTGGTCCTCAATCGATTGTGCGGGGCTTTTTAAGGGCTTTTCCAAAGGCTTTCTGAAGGACTCTCTCCAGAGCTCGCTTCAGGCTAAAAAGCTACTCGCGCGCCTCCCTTAGCTGCTTATGATTCTGCACGGCCTCGCGCATGATGCGGCTAAAGAGTTCATCGACTAGGCTTGCATTAAGCCCGAGGTCAGCAGCCAAGGCGCGAAGGCGCGCTAACTTCTCGGCTTCGCGAGCACCATCGAAGGGTTCAAGGTCCATAGACGCCTTGAGTTCACCTACGCGCTTAGTCAGAGCAAACCGCTTAGCCAATGCCTGCAGTAGCTCCGCATCGATCGCGTCGATATCATCGCGGAGTATTAGGAGTTCGGCAGGAACCGATGCTGAGCCCATAGCAATTTCCTTAGTCTGGGGTAGAAGGTCGAGGCTGACCCGGTTTCGCGTGCAAGGCTACCAGAGACAGGGGCATTTCCCAGTAGAGTGCACAAAAATAAGGTCGCAATTAAAGCGGGCGACCCGCAAGAGTATATACGATCGCTCGGCGCTGAGAAGAGCCACTAGCAAGCCTGCTACAATGCTTCTAAACTCCTGCGGCTTCGGCACCTGCCTTAGCAGCAAAAACAAAAGGCCTTGCCGAGCTTGGAGAGCTTTGCCGCTTCTCGCAAGAAGAGCATTCACCCAGCCGCCCATTGAGCAACGTAATGACGCAAGACGATAGCAACGCGATGACACCAGACGGCCTCGACCTACACACAAAAGGCTCGGCTACTGTGTTCTATCGCGTCGCCGTGCCCTCGCCACTGCGTCGTGTGTTTGACTATTTACCGCCTAAATCGACCCCGGAAAAAACGCCGAGCTCAAACACAACTGTGACCGTCACACTGGCTCAACCCGGGACGAGGGTTCGCATTCCCTTTGGCTCGCGCAAAGTGACCGGCCTCCTACTCGAGGTAGTCTCAGAGACAGACGTGCCCCACGCAAAACTTCGCCATGCGGACTCGGTGCTCGACGCAGAGCCCTTGTTTAGCCCGGAGCTACTCGCCCTCCTGCGCTGGTCTGCTGACTACTATCAGTGCCCTATTGGCGAGGTGTTCGCCGCCGCGCTTCCCGCAAGGCTGCGCGCGGGAGAAGGTATTGAGGCTACACAGGAACGCTGGCAAACGCCCGTGGCGAAGGCAGGGAAAGAGGACAGAGACGCAGTGGAATCTCTGCTGTCCCGGTCGCCTCGCCAGCTCTCCCTCTATCGCCTGCTCCTAGAGAAGGGGCCCCTCCTGACCGAGGACATTTTACTCGCAGGGTTTGGCCGGCCGATGCTGCGTAAACTGCAAGAGCGCGGTCTCGCAGAGTGTCGCGCTGAAGCGCCCGCGGCACGAGAAAAATTCGATTCTTCAAAGCCAGTAGTCAATCCTCTCGCAGCAGCGCTAACTCTAAATGCAGACCAAGCCGAGGCCGTCGCACAAATTACCGCGCACCCGCAAGAATTTGGCTGCTTTCTGCTCGACGGGGTTACCGGCTCCGGCAAAACCGAAGTCTACATGCGCGCCATGGCGCAGCAGCTCGCGCTCGGGCGCCAGTGTCTAGTCCTTATTCCTGAAATCGGACTCACCCCGCAAACCATCGCTCGTTTCACCCAGCGTTTTAGCTGCCCCGTGGTTGCTCTGCATTCGGGGCTGAATGAAAGCGAGCGCCTGGGCGCCTGGGCGCGTGCTCGGGATGGCAGCGCAGGCGTGATTATTGGGACACGCTCGGCTCTGTTCACCCCGCTCGCGGTGCCGGGCCTCATCATCTTAGATGAAGAACATGACCCGTCTTTCAAGCAGCAAGACGGCTTTCGCTACTCTGCTCGCGACCTAGCAGTCATGCGTGCACATGCCGAAGGCATGCCGATAGTGCTTGGATCAGCAACGCCAAGTCTTGAGACNTTGCAAAACGCAAAAGCGGGGAAATTCGTCCATCTGCACCTGCCTCATTCGACGGCGGCATTACCGCGCGCGGCGATAGAGCTCATCGACGTGGCCGAAAGGCCCTTACAAGAAGGGTTTTCAGAAGCGGCACTTGCACGACTTCGGCAACATCTGGACAACGGCAATCAATGCCTCGTCTTTATCAATCGCCGCGGCTATGCGCCCGTGCTCAACTGCACCACCTGCGGCTGGAGCTCCGAGTGCGACGACTGCATTGCGCAAATGACGGTCCACCGCACTCCTCCGCGTTTGCGCTGCCATCACTGCGGCGTAAGCATTGCGCTGCCGCGCACCTGCCCCCACTGTAAATCGGCGACGCTCGATACAGTGGGATTGGGAACCCAGAAGGCAGAGAGCTTCCTTCAGCGCCAGTTCCCCAAAACGCCCGTCATTCGCGTCGATCGAGACTCCACTCGCGGCAAAGAAGGGTTGAGTAAGGCACTCGCGCGGGTCGAAAGCGGTGAGCCCTGCATTCTGCTCGGCACGCAAATGCTCGCCAAGGGGCATCATTTCCCAAACATTACCCTCGTTGTCATCCTCGAGGCCGATGGGGGGCTATTCAGCGCCGACTTCCGTGGTCAGGAGCAAATGGCGCAGCTGGTGACTCAGGTCGCGGGTCGAGCCGGCCGCGCCGAGCGCGCGGGAGAAGTGTTGCTGCAAACCAAACACGCGGCCCATGAAACGCTTCAGGCGTTGAGCAATGAGAGCTATGCGCAGTTCTCTCAGCGCCAGCTCGATCAGCGTCTGCTCGCCTCGCTTCCGCCCTTTGCGCATCTCGCTCTTCTACGCTTCGACGCCACTGATCCAGCTGCGGCACTCGGTTTCGCAGAAACCGCCGCACAGCTAAGCGTGCAGCTATCAGAAGATCCGCGCCTTGCCGTAGACCTTCTTGGGCCAATGCCTGCGCCGATGGAAAAACGCGCAGGACGTTTTCGCGTACAATTGCAGCTCAAGAGCGAGCGCCGCGGTCAGCTGCAGGATCACCTCAAACACTTGATCGCTAACCTCGACCAGGTCAAAACACCGCCGCGCTTAAGATGGAGCGTCGATGTTGACCCGCAAGACATGATCTAGGGCACGAGCGCTTGAGCACGGCAACGCTGGGAGCTCGCCCTCTAGGTGCGCGCTAAAAGACCGATAACGAGACAGTAACCGCAAGAGCCCGAAAAACATGACGCAAGACTTCGCCAAAATCAGACCCGAGCCTTTGCTCGAGCGAAAGGCCGTGCAAGCACCGCCCAGTTGGTCGCTGCTCGTCTCTGGCGTCGCCATTGGTATCGTCGTCGGTATTCTGGGCTGTGTTTTGTTCTACCTTTCGGGCGCCGTGCCGCCCATTGCAACGGCAAACTCGCTCGCGGCAAACCCCTCGACCCAAACCGAACAGAGCGCCGCGATTAGCCGCGCAGCGATTGTTCCCGAGGTAGCCGAGATGGAGCCTATTGAGGCTAAACCTGAACTCACGATGGACTTCTACACTGCCCTGCCCGACTATCAGGTTGTGGTCCCCGACACGCAGGTCGAACTCACAGAGCAGCAGCGCACGCGCGCCGCTGCCCCAGAACAGCAGTTTGCGACGGGCTATCTACTCCAGTCTGGCGCATTTCAGCAACGCGCCCTCGCCACGGCGGAGGTAGCGCATCAGCAATCCCTCGGTATCGATGTCTTTATCACAGAAGAGACCCTCCCTGGCCGTACTCTGTTCCTAGTGCAATCGGGCCCCTATATGACAAGCACGAGCCTCGCCGCTGCCGAAGCGACACTGCGCAACAACAATATTTCGAGTCTTCGATTGAGCGTAGAGCAGTCCGCGACAAAACGTTAATCTGGGTCGAGCTGACTGACCTTGGCCGCGCAAGTTTTTGCATAAGATTCCCACCCTAGGATTGATTTTCGCCCGTACAGCCCCATCTCTGACATTTCAATCTACGCTAAGCCTATCACCGCGCTTCTT
>JGI26084J50262_1000135_pt1 | contig 40724 bp, 52 predicted proteins | sample SaaInl6LU_22_DNA_FD_50262 | JGI IMG/M metagenome (IMG submission 50262) | reverse complement strand
TTAATTACATCTGAACAAATTCCGATTGTTGTTTCCATTGGTTCTCTATTGAATACTTCCGGCAATACTAAGATACCATTATCACATAAGTTAGTTGACCAAATATACTCATCTGATGTTAAAACTCCCATATCTACATCATGTGAAAAATAATTAAAAGCAACTGTCTCAAGTTTATTGAAGTACGAAAGTGCATCCATATTTTTACAATGAATCCATAATTTAGTAGAACGAGTTTCAAACCAATGAATATCTACTAAATGAGTTGGTTCATCATGTCCTAAATACAACTTACCATTATTAACCCATACATCAATCTCCACATCATATCCAGCTTCAATAGCTTCATCTATATAGGATGGTTTATTTTCAAATGGAACCTTTCTTCCATCTATATTTCCTCTATGTGATATTAAAATCATAATTAAAATATTCTAAGTCTTTTTTCCAAATTTCTCTTAATCTATCTACATCATCCGATGTGTAATACTCAGATAATGATTTTTTCTTTTTCTGAGTTTTGTTTTCTATACCCAACTCTATCCCTCTATGATACTTTATAAATCCATTTAATCTATCTTGCTCTTCTAATTTAAAGAAATCATAAATGATTAAGTTTTCATTTCTATCATATGCTAATGAGAACATTGATTTTTTCATAGGTGGTAAATGCCATTCCAAGTTAGGATTTAAATACCCATCTAAAAACTCTCTCCAACTTTTAAATCCATGAACTTTATTACAATTAACCCACCCATCAATACCATCCGACCAAGGATGAGTATGATGATAGTAACTAACTAATATTTCAAATGGGTTTCTAACTAATGCATATAATCTATCGTACTGATTTCTATCAAACGATGGAAAGTTTGTGTTGGTAAAATTCCAACCAGTGTTCTGTCTTATTAGATTAAAACAATATGCATGGTCTATATTCGTTATTGTGTTGGAATTCTCTAATGATTTCCTTAAACTAGTACTACCTGCTTTTTGTATTCTTAAAAATGCATCCATAACTATGGTTGTTTTGTTAAATCGTAAACATCCGTTTTTGTCATTAAAAGTCGATGTATATCTGATATACTATAATTACTTTCAGGAACATAACCAGAACCAACCCAACGTTTTTTAAATACGTTTGCAACTATCAAATATGGTTGTAGGTTTATTAAATTTAGAATATTAAAGTGTTCTATCATTAGAATTCTACCATCCACAGTATCAAATCTATTTGGTTCAACAGCCATTAAATATGAGCGAGTCAACATTATTTCCGGTTCCCAATATTTTAAAATCTTATTATCAAAATTATGTTTGACTTCAGAAAACATTAGTTTCAATAATTCAGTTCTACCAGCCATTATATGGTCACTAATATGATATTTCATAAAAGACCAATGCCTAAACCAAATTGGTGAACAATGTATTTTATCAGGGGAATTCTTTATTTCATCTAAAACGTACTCTAAATTAGAGAATTTTTCATCACCTCTAACTTTTATTACATATTTAGTTTGTATTTGATGCAAAGCATTTAATGTAGATGTATATTGTAAATTTTGATTTTGAGTACCTCTATCGGTTGGTAGTGGTTGTAGTAAAATTTTACAATTAGGGGGGCAAATGGTTAAATCTAAGATGTGATTAGTCCAAGTGGATACTACTATATTAGTAGAGGGATATCTATTAGTATAGAAATCATATGTATCCTGAGTAATTCTACCCTGAATAACTATTGTAACATCTTTCATTAAGTAGTAACCTTTATCGTGTAAACTTTGAATTTATATAGTTAACCACACCCATTATAGTTGGTGCCCACAATCCAATAAAAATACCCAATTGTCTATCAACATTAAAAAATAGATATAGTGAGAATATGATAGAAAATGCCACACACATCAATAAAATTATTTCAGAAAATGTAATTTTATATTTCATAATAATCACTATATCTATTATTAATAATCATCATCAAAGTAATTCTTTTTATACTTATTTTTTCTTTTGTAATCTCCACTTTTTTTGATAGAACTTCTTTTCTTTTTTCTATCAAATTCATCATCCCAATCATGGGAATTTGAAATTTCCTTCTTCATTATTTAATCATTAAGTAATTTTTTAGTAGATTCCATCTGAGATAGATTTGTATCAACTAACTTAGATAGTACTTTGCTTAACTTATCTAATTTTTCAATTTCTTTAGCATATTGATTATTATCTTTATTAACCATTTGATTAATCCTATCTTCTATTCTATCTAAATCTTTTTGACAATTAATCTTACCAAGCTTTAGTTCATACTTTAATTCACTAAGTTGATAAACCAATCGTATGATTATACCAATAGATATAAGGAAAAGGATTCCCATAATACCATATACCAAAAAATAATCCATTTAGCTTACTTTTTTTTAGGTGCGGCTGGTTTTCTACCTTTTCTAGCTCCACCTTTAGCTGCTTTAGCTACATCTTTAGATTGTTCTACAACATCCTTAGCTGCTTCCACAACATCTGATAACTCTTCTTTAACTCTTTTAGCACGAGTCTTAACAGTGTTTACAGTTTTCTTAACTTTAGCTTTAGCTTCTTTTACATCTTCTTTGATATCTTCAACTTTATCTTCAATTACATCAGGAATACCATCGTTATCCACATCTTTGAATTTTTTGAAGAATTTTGTTGCAACGTAAATAGCTCCAGCGGCTACTGCTAATACCAATACTACGATTAATAGTGTTTTCATACTTTTTGTTTTTTTAAAATTAAATTACTCCTATAAATATCAATTGATTAGATAAACATATGAAAATCGTCTGGGTCATCGTTATTATCGATGGATGGTATATCATCTGTCGATGTATTGGATGGTATTGATGATAAAATCATATAAGCTAATGCAATTAATAAGTTTTGGAAATAAACTTTAATATTCTCCATACAATGAATACTTTTTATCGGGTTGGGGTTCTATTACTTTTTGTTCTGTTTGTATCACATAAGTGAAACCCTCCCTAGCATCCATATAGAATTGCGTATTTCCGTTTTTCTGATAAACATACTCTAATAAATCGGTCAACGATTCAAGTATGACTGAAGTGTTGTCTAAGGGAGTCCACCTATCTCCAGGTGCTGCTCTCTTAGCAACTTTTACTTTTACCTCTTCGGTAATAACTTCAGGTTCTTTCATTATTCGATAACTCTAATAATTCTGCTTTCTCTTGCTCCACTTACTTTGTAATCCACATTCACACCAGCATCTTCAAAGTCTTTTACAACCCTTGCTTCAGCTTCGGTTACTGATTGTGCATCTACTAAATAAATTTCTTTGTTTTTCTTGTCTTTACCATTCTTTAGAGTGGCAACTACAACTTCAACTGTAACTTCAAAATACTTGTTCATAATTTGTTTTATATTTATATATATTATTAATTTGTGTAAAGATACGAAAAAAATCTGAAATAACAAAAATTAATTTAAATTTAATATTCGTACTCTGCTTTAGGTCCCGTAAGGTTCCCATTTATAAGGAATGAGCAATTGAAACACAACATTCTAAGATTGTCATATTTGTGATTTGTCTTATTCCCATCTAAGAAATCCAACACCAATGGAACTCTGAAATCAGTTACCCTTCTTTCTTCAAATCCACAATTATTGCATTTCTCCATAAGATACCCATTATTGAGTAATCTCTTTTTTAATTTCCATACTGGGTAGTTTGGATATTTTCCCGCTAAGATATCATCTAAGGAATGAGCTAAAGTACCAGGGTTGGTTCCCTTACGAATACCAATACCATGTGGATTCTTTAAATCTTCAAAGATACCATATTCCTTTGCGTACTTTTTATATGTGTTATAGGATACCCCCAACATTCTAGCAGCTTCCATTGCAGAACGTGCTTTTTGCTGAACTTCCCTTATCTCAGATTCCATTAATGGCTTAGCACCTAAACCTCTTTTAGTTCGTTGTTTATTTGCCTGAGATAAATCGTTGGTAGGGTCAAAGTGTGGGAACATTTGTTCCTCATTTGTAACATCTTCCATTTTTATATACTATTTAATTTTTTGTTCTTATGTATATAAATATAGGTTAATCCTTTTTTTCTACACCAAAATTAGAAAATTTGTACCAAGCTCTTTCGTGAAGGAAATATAGGAACATTTTAGTAAATACTTCAACACCACCTATGGTTAGTCCCATTTCCCAACTTCCAGTGATAAGTGCCGATAATAACATTGTATCCAATGTACCAATAACTCTCCAGCTTATGGTTTTTAAAAGGTGTCTTTTATAACTTACCATCTTTCTTCATTTGCTCTCTTATGGAAGTAGCAGAAATTTCACCGATTTCCGTTGGTGGTACATGTTCTATAATATCATAACCTACTCCTCTACCATAGTTGATAGATTCAATATCAGGTATGATGGTTGGAAGGACTTTACCTTCTTGAATGAGTTCTTTCAACTCACCTTCTTTTACCATTTCCAAAATTTGTTCCGCTGTCCATGGGTTCTTTTCATCTGGTTTAACATCTCTGATTCCTAACCACACATTATACCCTTCTTTTAATCTTTCATTGATTAACCATAGATGTCCCTTGTGTAAGGGCTGCCATCTTCCTGCGAAGAATGAATATTTTACTTCTGATGAAGATGATTCTTTGTCTGCTACTGCTTTAAATTCTGCCATTAAATTGATTTTGATTATAACTTATTTTTCTCTGTTAAATGATTTACAATCTTTGTAAATGATTGCTTTGCATTATCTTTGGTAGTATCCACATCAAAGAAATTCTTTTGAGGAGCTACATAATCCTCAGCTTTGAAGTGGTCTCTTTCTCTTGGCGTAGAGCAATGTACATAGAACTCTTCGAAATTATCTAAACCGATTCTTTCTTTGAATTCTTCTCTTAACCATTCATAAGGTGCTACTAAAGATACGACTACATCACATCCCTTTGTAGATAGATACTCAGCTATCATCTGAGCGTTTCGGATGTTGTTGATTCTTCCTTGTTCGGAATAATCTTTGTTGACTGTTAATGCTCTTAAATCATCTCCATCGAGATGGAACACATCTTTTCTCCAATTTCTTTTCTCGGTTTGGAGTAGTTCTACTAATTTTTTCCCGAGTACAGTTTTACCGTGAGCCGGTTGGCCTGTGAACCAATAGATATTACCTGTTTCCATAACTTAGTTTAAATTGATACAAATATACAAAAATTATTTGGATTTACCAAATTTATTTTTTAGTAATCAATCTTTTTAATTTGATTACCGATTCTTTCATGTTTGATGTAATTGATTCAGGTGCATTATCTTTAACCCATCCGAATAATTTATCTTTCCAAAGTTTTTCTGGGAAGATTCCACCTTTAGCTTTTTTAAGAGGTAGTGAAAGGAATCCTTTTACCTTACCTTTAATAGTTCTACCTTCATCATCAGTATAGAATGTAGTATGCTCAGGGTTGTTTAGAATAACATCTACTCTACCATTCATACCTTTTGGGAGAGCTTTAGTTACTAATCCCCAAACAGTGTTAGATGCTCCTTCGTGAGTTTTTAATAAGATATCCTCAGGTACCATTCTTGCTCTATTCTTATTATTAACCATTGCAGTTACATAATTTGTAAGAATCCAAGTTAAGTGGATGTTATCTGCTTTATATCCAGCTTGCTTTAACATAGGAACTACCGAAGTAATATCAGTTACATCCTTTGCCGTAATATCAAATAATATATTTGGAAGTGTTTCTGGGTTATCCTTACCAGATAAAAGAGCTTCTAATGATTTATCTTTTATACCCATTGCCTTAACTAATATATGTAAAGCATAAACATGGTCTGGGTTTTTTAAATTAAGATTTTGAAGTCTAAATCCCTCACCTTCAATCTTTCTGATTAAATCTAAATCTTTTAGTTTGATATTTCTACCATACTTTTTTAATATAGTTCTAATATCGAGCTTACCCATACGATTTAGAATCTGAAGTTGTTTCTTCATTTCATCCACATCTCTCACTTTGAATGATGATGAATCCAAAAAGTTACTAATAGCGAATCCCTTACCACTACCAGCTCCACCTGCAACAAATACTATCTGCCCATATGGTTTACGATTACCATAGGTAATCAACTTTTCATTTAAAATATCTTCAGTTATTTCTTCAAAAATCATCGTATTATCTCTTTATAATATATATTAAAAATTTACAAATTTGTTATATTTGTTTGATTCTTATATTAATGTTACTATTACTCAAACCACGTACCTTAACTGCAAATTCATCTTTAAATGGGCTAAACAAAACTGTTTGGTTACTACCTAATAAACTCCTACTATTGGACCAATCTTCTGTTAAGTTAGTTGAATATATTGCTTCATCGGATACATTTAATAAATACTCCTTTACTTGCTCAGGCCTCCACGATGGATTCATTTGTAAAACCAATGCAGCTACACCAGCTACTTGTGGTGAAGCCATAGATGTTCCACCTATGTTACATTGTCTAAATGAACTATTAAAATTATAGGCTGCATCTGTAAATCTATTTGTGTTAGAAGTACAACTCATAATACTTGTACCAGATGCCCATATATTAACCCCAGGTCCAGCTTCTGAACTTGTTGCTTTTTGGTCTGCTCCAGCGTTAAATGTAGTACTATCAATATTCCCTACAATAAATGCATCAGAATCATTTGGAGATGAACCTCTTTGATAATAGAGTGTACCTGTATTTGTAACCATATAATCATTATAGTTATCACCATTTGGTAAATCAATTTTAAATCCCCTATTACCCGCTGCTATACATACAATGATACCAGCATCTAACATTTCTTGAATATCAGCATCCACACTTGTATATCTTATGTTGCATGCGTATGTTGCTCCATAAGGTACACCTGATATATTTTGTATCCCGTATGTAGTTTCTCTATAAGATGCATTTGTAGTGGTATTTGTATCAGAATATGAAGTTCCTTTGTAATTTACAGAAGTTACACTATCATATGTGTCCAAATATCCCCAACTCATATTTACTACAGTTGGTCTTTTAACACCAGTTTTAGGGTCTATTGGTTTATCCCTATGCCATAATTTTATAGCATCAAATGCGAATGTTGGACTTATACCAGTACCACTATCACCAGTACCTTCCAATCCTGCTATTTTTTGTGAATATATTCTTGCTCCCTTTGCCCAACCATACATTTTACCAGCGGCTATTCCAGCAACATGCGTTCCATGTCCATCATAATCTCTATAATGATTTGCATTTTGCGTAAATCCACCATGTATAACTCCCCAATCAATTTCTTGTACTCTACTATTACCATTAGCATCTTCAAATTCAGGATGGTCACCCTGAATACCACTATCTTGAATTACTACATCCACTCCACTACCATCTAATGAATATTTATAATTCCTAACTGTAGTTGTTCCATCAAAATAGATATTTCCACGAGCGGTTGAGCGAATCAAACCCCAATTTATGAAATTGCCACTATCAGATGTTGTTTTTGTAAAGTTTCCAGTTTGAACTGCTCTTAATCCTATTTTTAGATTTTCATTGTGCTCTGGTGGTATTTCTACCTCAAGAACCCTATCATCACTTCTTAGCAATTCAGCTTCTTCATCAGTAAGGTTATACCAACATTGTCTTAGTGAGCCAGGTCTTTCGTTTGTAAATTCAATTCTACGATTTGGGATATATAATAAACCATCAGTTTCGGTTTCCATATCTTCCCAAAACTCATCGTAATTTACATCTCTTTTAAGTATTACATTATACTCTTTCATAGTTTACTTAACTTAGTGTAGTTCTACCCATGCACCATTTGCGTATCCTACGAATTTATTTACGGTTGTATTATAAATCATATCACCATTGGATGGGGATAATGAACCAGTTTGTACATCAGTATAATTTGGCATTCTGAAGGTTGTTCCAGTTAACGTAACACCTTTTAAATAGGTGTGAGTTGTAGTATCGTTACCAATTGTGGTTGTGTTAGGTCCGTTTCCAATAGAACCACTACCAATTACAATTGTATTTATATCAGTAGATGATGTTACGTTGGTTGCATGTCCTATTAATACGTTACCATTCCCATCGGTTAATAAATCACCAGAATCAGTACCAATTGTTATGTTGTGATTACCATTAGTTAAGTTACTTGCTCCACTTTTACCAATCGAAATGTTATCAGAACCATCTTCCAAAGTACCAATAGTAAGTCTACCTATTGCTATGTTATCATTTCCATTACCAACATTAGTTCCAGCTGCATCCCCAATTGCGATGTTGAAATCACCAGTTCCACCATTTATNGAAGCGTTATTACCAACAGCAACATTTGAGAATCCATTAGCATTTTCTAAGGCCTGATTACCAATAGCAACGTTATCTGAACCAGATGTTGATTGTCTTAATGCAGCGTATCCAACAGCAACATTATTACTACCAAATAAATTAAATTTGGCTGCCTCTGAACCTATCGATGTATTATATGATGAGAACGATGATGATGTATTTGTATATGAACCTACAAATGTATTATCTATACCAGTAGTTAAATCTGCACCAGAATGATTACCAATAGTAACGTTCTTACTTCCCGTTGTTAAATTTCTAGATGAATAATGTCCGATAGCAATGTTTTCAGTAACTTCTACGTTTAGAATACTACTACTGATTTTACTTAGTGTATATTCACCTAAACCAATGTTGTTAGCTGAATTAACATTATCTATCATCGAATTATGTCCAATTGCAATGTTTCTATTACCAAATGAATGATTCTCTAATGAGTTGTTACCAACAGCGATATTATATTCACCATAATTAACATCTCTCATTGAACTATTACCAATTGCTATATTGAACCCACCAGATACATTATTTTGTAATGCATATGTACCAATAGCCGTATTTGCTTCAGATGTTGGAGCGGTTTGTAGTGCATAAGAACCAACAACAGTGTTTCCATTTCCACTTTCCAATGAGTTACCAGAATAAGCTCCTATTAATGTTGTGTAAGTATCTATTGATTGACTTAAAACTTGCCCAGACCCAAACCCTAATACTAATGAGCTTGTGTTTGAACTGATAAGGTTTAATTGTAATGATGATGATACAACACCAACCGGCTTACCATCAATATAATCCCATTGTACGTTACCACCCAATTCTCCCCATGCACCACTTTGATATGCAATCAATTTTTCAACAGTTGAGTTGTAAATTAAATCACCGTTTGTAGCTGATATACTACCAGTTTGAGAATTGGTGTAAGATGCTAATCTTAATGGAGATGAATTTATAATTACAGCTCCAACCGATGCACTTAGATTTATATTAGTTGCTGAATAAATAATTGGTTCTCCCAATCCATCATTGCTAATTATAAACTCATCAACAGTTAATGCTCCTGATATAAAAACAGAACCAGTTATAATTTGGTCACCAATAAATGTGTTAGATTCTAAGCCTACTCCACCACCACCTAAAGTTTCTATATCATCTAATCTACTGGAAATGGATGCGGATGGTATTTCAAAATCAGCTAAACTTAAAAATCCAGATTCTGAAATTTGGTTAGAAGAACTGAAGAATCCTATACTTGAACTAATGTATCCAAAATCTGCTATTTGTTGAGAAGATGAAATTGTTCCTTGTGGTGCTACCCCAGATTCAGATACAAATCCAAAATCGGTAATTTGTTGTGATGATGATATAAATACAGTAGGAGCGTTCTTTAAAGTTGAATACTCAATACCAGAACCAGTAATCTTAGATGGTAAATCTAAAGCTGAACCAGTAAAGAAAATTCCTAAATTCGTCAATTGAGTAGAACCAGAGAATATATCAGATGGTTTGGATGTTATATTATTCCAAGCAACTGTTCCAACAGAATCAGCATATATTGTAATCGTATTACTACCTAAAACGATAGATGAACTTACATTTATACTACCACTACCAACTATCGATGGTACGTTAGTTATTGATTCATAAAATATTTGAGATGATGCAGAAACTAAACCATCAGGTAAAACAACATCAGCTGCTGCAGCATTTTCTACATCTGTTAATCTATTATCAACCGATGATGAGAATGCCCCAAATGTTCCACCAGACCCAGTCCAATTATTTAATTCATTAAAATAATTACCAATATCAGAAATAAATCCTAAATCTTCTATTTGGGGTGAACCTGATATAATGTTTGAACTGTAGTATGATTGTGTAAATGTATTAAATTCAGTTGTTATATTTCCTATACCCCCACCTAACCTAGTATCAACTGATTCCGAAAAATTAGTGAATGTTTGGTTTCGGTTTTCATTGGTATGCATTCCAGATAGTACCGCATTTGATTCAAATGATGATATTGATTGAGATATAATATTATACCCTTGTGCATATACTACATCACCAATATTACCCCCACCTCCTCCGGCATTTTCAATAGTAATATTTAGTACACCATCAACACTAGCAGAACTAATTCCTAAACCACTACCAATTATTGCTAATTTATCACTAAGAGGCCCTTCTAAGAATCCTAAGTCAGTAATTTGTTGTGAAGATGATACTGTCCCATCGGGTATGCTTGCACCTCCACCACCAGCACCTTCTAAAGTTGTCAATCTACCATCTACTGATTCTGAGAATGATGCTGTGAATAATTCTATTTCAGAAATACTCACATTAATAGATGATGTATAATCATTAATAGATGATGTATAATCATTAATAGATGATGTAAACGTATTTAATGCAGAATTGGATTCACCAGCAATAGTAACTGTTGCTTGGCCACTGGTTCCAGTAACAACTGCTCCATCAAATACAATGGTAGTAGTATCAATAACTTGACCAACATCAGAATCCTCAACTGTCAATGCAGAACCACCACCACTATCAATAGTAACCAAAACTTCACCAACACCATCATCGGTAACAGTTGCACCACTAAATGTAATTACACTAACATCAACTTCAGTAGTACTACCATCAGTAACACTTAGTGAATAATCGGATGATATAGAACCACTAAGTACACCCTCTGCATCTAATTTACTTTTAACTCTAGCATCGGTGTAATACAATCTACTACCTTCAATTATATCAGTAGTATCTAAATTACTTATAGTAGAGTTAACCCCAGCAATAGCAGTTGTTAAATCAGAATCAGTAACAGTCCCATCATTGGTATATGCCTTTAATGAACTTAATTGTATTTTTTGAGTAGTACCACCATCCACCGCAGGGATGATTGTAGTTCCAACCAAGGAACCTGAGACTAACTCATCTAATTCGGATATTTTAACTGTATCTGCCATTTTCTTATTACTATACTATTATAAGTATTATTTCCTTTTCTTTTCTTTTTTCGTTGGAAGTTTTACAGATGTATCCCCTCCTTCAATTTTTTCAAGCATTGTTTGTAAATTATTACGTCTAATTGCTTGTAGTTTTTCTTCTCTTCGTTTCGTTTTAGGTTTAGTGAATTCCTTTCTATCTCTAACCTCTTGCAGATGACCTGAATCAAATCCCCTTCTCTTAAAAATTTTAAGAGCTCTATTGATATCTCCATTTCTAACTTCAACCGAAACTAATGCTTTTCCTTTACCCATTTGGTATAACAATTAATATAATTAGTTTATGTATGCGTTTAATTCATACCCATTCTTCATACCATATACTTGGATATGCAACATTTTCTTTTGAGGTTTACCATTTCTAAGTAATTCCAAATTTACTTTAGTTGTTTTACCAACTGAAGGTCTTTTTGAATTCATACCCACTTTGGTAAACATTTCATCATCATCAATGGTATATCCTTTTTTCAAAGCTGCTGCTTCTGCTGCTTCAATAGCATGAGTATATGATTTAAAGTAAACACCATCACTTTCGTTTACTGATTCTTTTAAGAATTGTTTCCAATCACTCATTTCGGGTGCTTTATCAGTTTCTTTGAAATTAGAATTATATCTCAAATCGGTTTGGTCTTTCATTGGATATATCTTTGAAGCAAATTTGTTTTTTAAATCCACATAAAATGCTGCCCCAAAGTAATCGATTAGATATGCATCTTTTTTACCTTTGATGAATCCATCTTTATTGTGCAACAATACCCCAGGTACATTCATACCCGATTGTGATTTTATAAATTTAATTGGAGTATCTTTTGTGAGTTGAAAAAATTGATGGCCGTTTTTTGGAGATACCATTCCTTCGTTTACTGATTCTTTTAGTTTTAGTTTTAAAGCCTTACCAATATTTTGTAAATCGTTTTCATCTTCATAACGTACATTAACAAATTCAGGGCCAAAGTATTGTGGTGTTGTTACAGGTATGTAATTGATTTGAACGTACTTTTTACCTCCTCTAGTTTCCTTATATTCAATATCTAAATACTTTAAAACCTTTTTAAGTCTAAATTTAGCATTTTTTAAATCACCTTTATCTACTACTTCATCGATAATTTTAACAGGAACTAAATGTGTTCCAATTTTATCATCATATGCCATTATATAAGGAATTCCATCCTTACCCATAAGTTTGAAATCTTTGTGTTTCTTATTCCACTCCTTTTTGGTGATTGTTCTTTTTATTTTAATAGGTGCTTCAGTTACTACTTCGTTCTTTGGAACACAATTAGGAACTTCTTTACCATCTTTCATTTTCATTCCCACCATTTCATATCCCTTCCAACAAGGATTTTCATCTTCATTTATAGATTCATTGATAGATTTGTAAGTATCCTCTAACCACTTTAATGATTCTCTATTTTTACTCATTTGTTTAAATTCTTTGAAAAATTTATTTACAAAATCTTTAAAGTTTTTAGCTTCTTGAGCCATAAAAGCAACATCACTCATTGCTGCTTCCTCAATGGTTTGTGGTAATCCATCTGCTACTCTTTCTAATCCATCTTTTTTCATATCTTAACCTAACTTTTTTGCTATTGAATACAAATCCAACTTAAACCCATACCCAGCTCCACTATATCCATAATCGAAATCAACAGGTAATTTAAGTTTCTTTTCAATTGCCTTTGCAATTATAACACCAATTACTTCATCACCAGCATTTCTGTCTGAAATTGCTTGTTGGAGAATATCCAATTCTTTTGATGATTTAGCCATAGCCATAAAGTGAACATCACCCTTAGCAGGATTGATTGAAAAATTAACTGGGTATGATTTTCCTCCTACTTTAATATCTACTTTCATAATAGTGTTTGTTTATTTGTATAAATATACAATTTTAATGTTTTATATGTTGTACACGCCATCGGATATCTTTACCCCTTAACATCTTTTTGGTTGCCTCAACGTTCTTTTCAGAATCATCCGCAAAGTAAACATCATCGTAACCTTCGTTATCGATTTTCTTCTCTATCCAATCAGCTTTATCTTTTGGGTTGTTAGATGCTAATGCAACTACAAATATCTTATTAGAGTTAACTCCAATATCTTTAAGGTATTGTTTAATGGGTTTGTAAGCTGCCCTAGCGGTTAGGATATAAACACCATTGCCACCGCTACTCTGCATTATTCTTCTTAATACTTTAGTGATTCCCTTTATTTCTTTAGGGTCTTGTACTTTTTGGAAATCTGAGAAATCAAATTCATCACCAGGCTTTTCGTTATAAACGGCATATTGGCCAGGTGTTAGTTTTGATTTTTTTCCATTTGAGTGTGTGATATAAATGTATGAAGTTGTTTTTACCAGAGTATCATCAAAATCAAAGATTCTTAACTTTTTTGATTCCGTGAATAAACTCCTTGCTATCATATTTTCTTGATGTATTGTTAACATACAAATATACCATTTTTTTTCTAATAATCCAAATTTTATTTGGACTTTATATACTGACTATTAAGTTCTAACAATCGTCTATTTTCTATTTCTAAATACTTTACTTTGATTGATAATTCGGCTAAGTCTTTAGTAAGTTCTAAAATCTTATCTCGCATCTCATCTTTTTCAGCTGCTGATTTTTCTAATAGCTGTTCCAACCTATCGATTCTTCGTGCACAATCATCTTTGATGAAGTTTTCCTCATCCTGTTTAAATTGCGCTCGTTTTTCATAAAATCGCCAAGCTCCTGCTGAACCTAATACTGTGATTAGGGTTACTAAAACTGCATAGATAGATTCTGTTGTCATTGTTTTTTATTTAGTACTTCCCTTTTCTAATTCTGCTCTAAGGTAGTGCTTTGCACCAACTAAGTAATCCTTAGCTTTGATGATTTTAGTTTGCCACCAATGGGGTAAATCAATTTCCTCACCACTTTCTTCAAACTCTTTCATCATTTCACCCAATTCATCAGCATATCGTTCAATAACACTTAAATCAGCTCTTAACATACCGGGTTCATCATCTTGATGTCCTACATCAGTATCCTCCGATATCTCCAATTCATCATTTACACCTAAGTTAGAAACATACTTATCTTCCATATCTTGCATTTGGATAAGATTCTTTCTAAGTGCGTTTATTTTCTTTGTTAAATCCTTTAGGATATTAAGAAGTTTTTCTCTTTTGGCAGGGTCTTTTTCAGTATTGTAAGGAACAACAGCTTTCTTTCTGTCCGCTTCCAATTTTGCAATTTGTTTTTTAACTGCTTCAATTTTTAAGAAAAGCTTAGGAATACCTTCATTTACCAATTGTTCAATGGTAAACTTCCCTTCATACTTCTCAACTAAATGTTGTTCTAATGTTTTCATATTACACTCCTTTGTGTTACCTTTAAGATAAATATAAAGATATTTTTATTTAATAATATTAACCCCCAAATGAATGGGGGCTTTTATTATTTATTCCTCACCTTCTCCGTTTTTACTGAAGATTTTAGTAGCTCCATCGATTCCGAATGAACCTAACGTAATAATTACGAATGAGTTGAAGATTGTATCATCAATTACTAAATCTTGTCCTAAGATTCCAGTTATAATATCTGCAGCGGCGAATAGTGCCATAACTGCAAATGATGCAAATCCAACGATGTTCTTTTCGTTTAAATCGTTACTGTCTTTAAAAATGTCTTTAAATGCCATAATAAATTCCTTTAATTAAATTTATTGTAACTAATTAATGAAACTTATTTGAGTATAAATATTAAAATTAGTGATAAAGAGTTATTTTTGTTTTATCCTATCAACAAAAGTTAATATCTCATGCTTTGCTGCAGAATCAGCTCTTTGATAAAACTCATCTTTCTTATCGATGGGTGTAACTTTATTAAGTATAGAGGGTTCTCTATTGGTGTAATCCTCTGTGATGAATATACCATCCATTACAAATTGTTTTATATCATATCCCATTTGTATGGCTAGATTAGATGTAAACATACCAAATGTATCCTCAGGACCATAACCACCAAATGATTCAGGTATTTGTATGAAATTCCAAAATTCTTTTGAATATAATGTATGCATCCCACATCCAAATTTTATAGGTAATATTTGATTTGCGGTTATTTGTGTTACACTTTGATTATAAACTGCATCAATTGCTTCCTTTTTAAATGCAAATCCATATTCCTCACCTTTCATATTAGTTGAAACTAATGGGTCCCAACTCTCATCCCACCATTTTGGTAGAGAAGGTGATACTAAAAACATACCATTCAATTGATATGAGAGGTTTAACTGATGTTTTAGTTGGTGTTCATGTAATATGATATCCGTATCAACAAATATAAATTGGTCATAATTTAATGCCAATGATTCTCTCTTTTGTTGAGTAGTTCCCCATAGGGCTGTATCGGTTACGATTTCCTTAATACTCTTTATACCTTCTAATTGTTTATTGAAAATATCTATAAAGTATGTTTGGTCTAATTCACTCTCATTCCAATTTGTTAGATATGGATTTAAGTTTAATGAAGCTTTTACAGTAACATCATCGTTAGAATCCAAATAAGATAAAGCTTTTCTATATTGAACCATAAATCGTTCAAACATTTCTATTTCCAATGGCATAATGTGTATGCAAACAAGTGTTGATTTATTCATTAAAATACGTTTTTAAAATGTGGCTGAATCATATCTATTGTTTTTAGTGATTTTACGTTGATATCAAATATATCATAACTAAACTTACCCAATGAATTAGTTTCATCAATTATAAAAGGTAACTTTTTTATAAATTCAGTAAAATGTTGTTGTGTTAGTTTACGTGCATCAAACCTAATCTCAATATCATTTGTTACTTCAGAATCAATCGAATGTACACATTCACTTATGTTATATTCGGAGTTTTCGTTTTCAAAAGATACATATGGAGCATAATCACAATCTACATAGATATCATCACACCATGGTTCTAATATTGATAGAATTTGTGTATTACAATTTTCTATAACAAATCCAGTGTTATATCGTTTTGGAACAATTGGCATCATATTATTATCATGTAATACATCAGTATGCCACTTTCTCCACCATTCTCTGAATTTGTTTTCTCTTAGTTGTTTATACTCTTCTGAATCTTTTGGTTTGTACCAAATAGTTCCATCTGGTAATGGTATCTCTTTTTCTATCTCAATACCATCTTTAAACCTACTACCCCTACAAGTCATATGATACACATATGCATCTCTACTCTGAATTAACTTATATCCATTTAAATGAAATCTATTGAAGATATCAGAATCTTCCAATTCCATTGGTGCGAATAAGAAGTCATGTCCACCAATAGATGAGAAATCTTCTCTATACATCATCCAAGGAGCAAAGATACCATTTGTAACTTTATCCTTATCTAAGATTTCTTTCTCAGATACGAATTGTAAGAACTCAACTTTTTGATTAGAAAACTCATCTACCTCTAATCCAAAGTTTCTAACGTACTTTTCGGGTCCAGGTGGATGAAGTGGTGGCTCGATACGAGTTGCTGATACTACACTCATTGGAGTGAGGTGTTTCAGCATATTCTGAACATAGTTTGGAGTTACTACCATATCTGAATGAAGTATTGATACAATTGGCGTTTTAGCCATTTTAAATCCAACATCATACAATACCGTATGCCCAACTCTATCACCACTATCATTTCTATATGTGATGATATTATCTTTACCATCTGCGTAACTTTCAATCCACTCCCAACTATTATCATCCGAAGCATCATCCAATATTACGATATCATGCTCACTACCATAGTGTTCCTCAATAGAACCTACGGCTTGTTGTAGATATGGTAAATTACTCCTACAAGGTATTACAAATGTTATTCTTTGATATTTTGTCATTATTCTGGTTTATAAGCTTTTACATAAATCCATTGAGGATGGCCATTATCTGAAAATGTTTCTCTTACGAATGTTTCTATATTCACAAATCCAATATTGGTTAAATCATCAATAACTTCAGATTCATTTTGAACTCTAACATCATGATATGCATTTGTACCATTTACATTGTAACGATTTTCATAGTATCCATATCTATTTTCACCATCTTTTATTTCTTCACCATATCCCATTTGAAATGAAAATAATCCACCTGGCTTTAATGTACGAAGTAAATCAGTAATTAATGATTTTCTAATATCATATACTGGAATATGTTGTAATGCAATAGTTGACATAATAAAATTATACTCATTATCTTTTAAATCAGATACATCAGTTCCATTATTACAATACCATTCACTATTCTGATTTTCATATGTTCTATTACAAAATTCAATATTTGCTGATGATATATCTATACCATCTACTCGTTTCCAATCACACAATGATAGTAAGTTTGTTACGTTTCTACCTTTACCACTTGCAAAATCTAATGCAACTTTTCCACCCCACTTTTCTTTATCTTTTAAATCACTTAAAAGTATATCCCAATAATTTGGATTATCATTATGTTCTAAATGATTGGATGTACCAGCCGCATATGCACCTTTCTGCATTTGGGTGTAATTGTTACTACTGTTTACCATAATTCTCTAAGTAATGTTTTAAATCTTCAGGTGTTCCCAATCCCCACATTTTTGGAGTATCAAATGTTCTTATTTTCAATCCACCCTTGATAGCGTTGTTATAAACAGGACAAACATAGAATTCTCCATTCACTCTAATATCTTGCTCAATCATCTCTTCAGCATATTTCACAAAATCAGAACCATGTTTCCAATAGTAGAAACCAATAGTTGCCAAATCTGATATTGGATTTTTCTCTTGCACTTCAGTTACGAAACCATCATCATCTAATTTAGCGAAACTCCACTTTGGGTGAGTTGAATGAAATACTGGGATACCACCATCACAATCATTCTCATTCATTTTGTAGAAGAACTCATTTGAATCCCATTCTACAAATTGGTCAGAATTAGCGAAGAACAATGGGTTACCATTATCAATAAATTCCTTAGCCAAAAGTGCAGTACAAGCTGCTCCCTCAGTTACACCATCCACTTCTACAATTGTACAATTTGGTGTGATGAGATTGAGTAATGTATCTAAGTTGAATTTCTCTCGATGTGCTTTCTGAACTACATAGATGTAATTTGCTTCAATGTTTAGATTCTCAACTACTACTTGAATCATAGGCTTTCCTTCTACATCAATAAGTGGTTTAGGGAATGTATAACCAGCAGTAGCAAACCTACTTCCAGCTCCAGCCATTGGAATCAATACATTCAATTTTTTATCTACCCATTTTGGTTTATCGTTTGTTTTACCCATTTTAATTTCAATTAATTTTTTATATATGTTTGTGTAAGTTACCTCCATCGGATTTTTTACTCGTAACACATGCGATTTAGAACGAGATGCGGCGAGTAACCCATATGGGGAATCTTCTACGATTAGAGTTTCTTCAGGAAGTACACTCATCATTGAGATTGCTTTCCAATACATCTCAGGGTGTGGTTTAGAGTTCTTTACATCTTCATTAGATATAACTAAATCCATAAACTCCATTATACCCAATTTTGAAAGTACAGTCAAAACTGTCTTTCTGATTGAATTAGAGCATACTGCAATCTTATACCCATCCTCAACCAATGCGTTCATTAGAGATTGTAGAGTTTGATTTGGTTTTAACTCTTTCAACTTTTGGAGTGTGTACTTTTGTTTCTTTTCCCAAATTTCTTTATGTAGTTCAGTTGGTAACCCCTTTCGTTCGGTTAACATATCTAACTTTTGGTTTGTTTTCAAACCATCATATGTTGATAAGTGTTCAGCCCAACTGATTTCATATTCTTTTCCCAATGCATCGTTTAATGCATCAAAGTGGATATTCTTAGCCTCAACGAGGACACCATCCAAATCATAAATCACTAATTTTGTTTTCATACTATTCCTCTTTCAAATGGGTTGATGTTATACTCCCCAAATAATTTATCTAATTCATTTTGATATTCATTCATATTCCACTTACCTTTTACAATTGCAGTACATATGTAAGGGAATACAATACTATCATAATGATACATGCCTCTTTTTTTCTCCCCACCAACTTTACACATAAAATGATTTTGAGATGTAGGTACTGCTAATTCAAAATCCCATATGTTTAAGGGTGGTGTTGATTCTAACAAAGATACGAAATTTTTTCGTTTTATCAAAGTAGGTTGGATAGAAAATTTTGAGTATTCATTTGATATAAGAGTATTATCTATATCTGATACTACATCATTTGATGCCACATATACCATCTTAATACTGTCTACCATATCATTGTTTACCAAATTGTAATATCGTTTAATATATTCAAAATCCGGCTTATCAAATAAAATCATATCCTCATGCATAAACATAATAGTTTCTTCTTTTATTTGAGGAAGAATTTGTTTCCATCTTTCAGTATATGGAATCGAATCATCATATATTAATTGAGTATATTCAGATGGTATGGTTTCATCATTTGAATTAACAGCTACATATACCTTCATATCTCCAATGTATTTTTTAAGTTGTCCAAAAAATACCGGCCATACATCTTTTGCATCTGAGTGGGTGTACACCACTATTGGTAAATCTATTCCCATATTGTATTTAATTTTATTTTGTTTTGCCATAATCCATTTCGTATCATCCAATATTTGTAAAATGCAACTGCGTTTGATAAATCACCAGAATTTCCCTCAATTGTATGTGCATATTGGTGGAATGGGCTGTCTAGTTTAAACTCATCATATAAATCATCATATAAATGAGTAAATGGCTTCATTATATTTTTAGAACCATAAAACCACATATCAGCGGGCCCCATATGAAAATAATTCCAATTAGCCATATAAATTTTATCGGATTGAATTTTGTTTTCAAAAGAAATACATTGAACTGGATATGGATTTTCTAAATTAAAAGGTCCTGCTGATTTTCTATTTATTCTACCTAAATCAAATCTGGCCTTTATAATTAAATCATAATCGTTACCACTTTCGTAAGCTAATTTAATTGATTGAGTTACACTATAAAGATGTGATAGTATCGTATGAGGTGCTCTGGGTGTTCCTCTTAACGTATCCAACTTTCTTTCTTTAACAATATCAGAAAAATCAATTTGCTGTTGGTATGCGGATATTTTGGGGTTATACAATTCATTTATTTTTCCAATTTTATCACATTCCCAACTGTGAATATAAACATCAGTATCAAATTTATCTAAAATATGTTTCTTAATGTAGTGATACCCATCCAATCCATTCGAATCTCTATCTTGCGTTGAATTAAACAACCCATGTAAACAAAGTGCTACTTTCATAATGAATTATATAATTTTAACGATTCGTTATCTAATAATGAATCTATTTTTAATAATTGCTCTTTTGTGAATTTTAATCTAAACTCATTTTCAAAATCTAAATTTAAAGTTTTCCGTTTTCCATTAATAGAATACCCATGAGTTAAATTGTTTTCAGTATCCTTAAACGATTCACTCATTTTTAAATTAAATTTGTTTGCTATTTTTTGAATTTCACTTTGAGGATTTTGATTTAACTTCTCATATGAAACTATTACTTTAGATGGGTACTCAAATTCAAAATATGATTTGATTCGTTGATTCCAATCATTTAATTCAGTTTCTATATCTTTCTTTCTCTTATTAATTCTACTATCCATCCAAGTATAAGGATGTTTTACAATAAAACAATTGATTAGATTTCCAGAATTAAATTTGGCTTCAACCTCATCCTTCATATCTATTATAGATTTACCATTTACCAATTTTTCATTTTTCCAACTTTGAAATACCTGTGGATATTCACTACCTAATGTTTTTTTATCATCCCAATGGATAATTTCACCACTCCAATCAATTGTATTGGTAGGATTTCCATGCTTCCAAGCTAATTGATTTCGTAAAACAACTACATCTTCCACATTGTGTTCCAACAACCATTGTAACCAATTTGAGCCTGAAGTTCTTAATCCATATATTTTTATAATATTACTCATAATCTAATGGATATCCTTCTTCTTTAAAAAAGTATTTGTATTTTTCTTCTATGAATCTGATTTGTTGTTCGCTTAAATAATCTCTATATCCACCTATTTTTCCACCATTTGTAATATGTCTTTTACTTAGTTTAGTGGTGTGCCAAATATTAGCTTCTTCATTGGTTTGGATATGGTCTTGATGTGTTGGTATATGTGTATTCTTTATGTTCTCAGCTTCATCAACTACACTAACAACATCATTATATGATAAATCAATATTCAACTTATCTAATACACTCTTCACATAGTTATATGAATCACTTTTGTAATCTTCATAACACCAAATAACATCTTTACGTTTATCACTCCAAGTATCATAATACCACATCATTTGATATTTAGAAGCATCTTCAACATCACCCAACCATCTATCAGGATCTTTTCTCATCATAGATGCAACAGTATCTCTTAAATCCCTAACCATAAAAATGGTTTTCCCCAAATNAGTATCAGTATTCCATTCATGTATTTTACTAACACTCAAATCAGATTTAAATCGTTCTGATATAATTCTAAATATATTATAACATAGAGTGCTACCACTCAATCCCATTCCACCAATTATTATTTTCATTTTGTTGCTTTTATGTAATAACTTCTTTCTTTGGTAAAGTAATCAACCCCAAGTTCACAAGTAATTTCTTTAAATCCTATTTTTTGAAAATCATCAATTAGGTAATTTTTATTCTCTACTCTACAATTTTGATAATTTAAAGAATTATCATAATATGCAGCTGATTCACTCATATCCAAATAATGTAAACTTATAATACCACCCTCTTTGAGAGATGAATACATATCAGTTAGAATATTAAACCTAACTGAATAGTTTGATATATGCTGAAGTACAACACTGGACATTATAAAATCGTAAGTGTTTGGATTAGTGGGTTGAATATCTTTTCCATTAGATTCCCAAGCTTTTACTTTATTTGGATAAATAGAATTTACCCACTCTTCTGCAAATTCAGCGTTTGGTTTTGATATATCACAACCATGCACTTCTTTCCAATTTGCTAAATCTAATAAATTTTTAAGGTTTCTACCACCACCACATCCAAAATCAAATGCTACTTTATCTTCCCATTTTTGTGGATTAGATTTAATTGGCTCCAATAATATTTCCCAATATTCTGGGTCAGCATTTCTTCTAATATGATTATTTTTCCTAACCATCGAATGATGGCTTTCAAATTCAGTTTTGTAATTATCTAAATATGCTTGAGTATAACTCATTACTCTATAACTTTATTATCTTTGAATACTGTAAATTCAGTTAAATCTCTATAACCATTATCTTCACCTAAATCACTCATATGTTCTGGATAGTTTTGGAACATTGCCAAACCTTGAGCTGCTTGTTGAGGAGTCATATACATATTCCANCCATGGAATGTAATATCATCATCCTTATAGTACTTCTCACTTCTACCTTCGTATCTAGCTTTNTTAAACCAATCAGCTGCTTCAGCNTTATCGGTTAGAATCATACCACCTTTCCAAATTGGAAGTAACTTTTTNATATGGAATGATAANCCCATATAAGTTCCAGGTATGTACATATCCGATGTCAATCGTTTTGCGGCATCGTAGATAGGATATGGTTTCAATTGGTATAATCCCTTCCAATGGTTGGTTTCTGCTCTCTTATCGAAGATAACCTCACCTCCAGCATGCACAATTGATTGAGGTACTGATAGATATGTTTTTGATGGAATGGTTACTTCCTTTACCTCATTGTATTTACAAATAAGGAATAATGCGTTTGTACAACTGTCAACCGAAACAGCGTAAGGAGCGCCCGTATAATTAGCAATCTCCTCTTCAAACATTCTTACGATTTTGTATGGGTTGTGTAACATAATTTAATCTTTTGTTAGTATATAAAACTTTTTGGTAAATCCACAAGCTTCAAACATTTTGATACTTGCTTCATTATCCATTTTTACTTTTGCAAATGCGGATGGCCAGATTTCCATACATTGGTTTATCATAAACTTACCTACTCCTTTACCTTGAAAATCAGGGTGAGTACATACTCTGATATCATCTTCAATCACTCCAACATAACCAGCTGGTTTACCATCAACCAATGCGATTCGATAGAACTGAGAATGGTTCTTCATATATGCATTCTGCATCTCTTCAGTAATATGAGTTGATTTGATAAACCCACTTAATACTCTTTCATCATTTCTAAGAACTCTTACAAATTCCCAATATTGTGGTGTACAATTTATTAATTCCATCTGCAAATCTTTTGTAAATCACCACCACCAGCATAAAACCAATATCTCTTTAAGTAATCTCTTTCAATTGGCATATTCATCATAGGAGTTAAACAAGTTCCAATATCAACATAGGTATTATCAGGAAACTCTCTAAATAACTCATAGATTGCCAAATTGGTGAAAGTTGATGCTGAGAAAAGGAATACATGATTTTTGATGTTATTATCCCCAATCCATTTTTTAATATCTTCAATTTTTCCATAATCATTTATCATTGCGTTATAACCTACTCTAAAATCTTTCACAAAGAATGGGAATTTAGTAATATCCGCATCGGTATGTCCAACAAATACACAATCTCTATTATAGAAAATTGGTAAGGTGTGCGTTATAAAAGCTGGATAGTTTCCATTTACCCATAGATTAGCCCAAGTTAATGATTCATCATCTCCACCATGCAAATCAATCTGCCAATCAAAATCTTTCTTACCAATACAACAACTACAAGTCAATCCTTTGTAATAACCCGCCTGTCTATGTTTAAATGCATCAATTAATTTTTGTTGATAAAATCCATGCTCCTTTGGGTCAAAATGTTTGAAATCAGCTGGTTGATATACTCCACCTTGCTTCTCATCACCTATTTGAATCAAACCTTGGTCTAATTTCAATTCTTTATTTTGTAGAATATACAATTCCCCATCGGAATATCGTGAAAAGGCAAAGTTCTCCTTTGCTCTAATCTTTTCACTAAACATAACAAAATGTTGTCTAAAATCTTTATTCATTTTCTTTTAGTATTTTATAAATTTTCCCAGATGCCTTACCATCACCATAAGGACATGGTTCGTTTATTTCTGGATTATCATTTATTTTATTGAAGATATCTTTTAATTCAGATGGTGAGTAACACATATATAAATGCCCAGTTTCAATACCCTCAGGTCTTTCAGTTGTTGTTCTACATACAATAACTTTTTTGTTAAAGAATGAACCTTCTTCTTGTAATCCACCACTATCTGAAATAACTAATCTACTTTTCATCAGAGTTCCGATTAGTAAATCATGCGATAGTGGATTAACTACATTAATATTTGTAAGTAAATGTTTCCACTTTTGAACGTTTGGATTTGGGTGAATTGGTAAAACAAAAGTTAAGTGTGGATTTTCACTAGCAATTTTATTTATTTCCATAAACCACTCATCCATCCAATGATGGTTCTCTCTCCTATGTAATGTAACCAATACAATATTATCATAATTACCATCACCATATTGTAATAAATTATCTAATACCGAATTTCCAACAATATGAGTAGTACCTAATGTTCTTTCAACCTTTAAATTATCAGCTGAAAGTTGAGTTGGTGCGAAGTTTACATCTGATATTCTAGATAACATTTGTCTATATCCTTCTTCTGGATAAGGATGTTGTAGGTTTCCACTTCGTAATCCAGCTTCCATATAATAGATTTTAATTTGTCTATGATACGCAGCCAAACCACATGCAAATGATGATGCGGTATCACCTTGTACAATAACACCACTAAATTCATCAGTTGGAAATTGTAACATACACTCTACTATGATTGCATCTAATCTATTTTCAATTTCAGGTGAAATACTAACAGAATAATCTACTTCAACATTTTTAAGTAAATCGGTATGTTGGCCTGTGAATAAGAGTTTGTATTCACCCCTATCCATTATATCAATTAAAGGTTTTACCTTTAACCATTCGGGTCTAGTACCAAAACATATTAACAAAGGATTTTTACTCATATTAGAAATATTTTGGATATGGTGAGTTATTAGCTTTTTTAAATTTTTCTATGAAATCATCTCCCCATATTTCTTTAACTTTACCATCTTCAGATGTTCTAGGTGGCATATATACATTTAAATCATTATCTAAACAAAATTGAAGTAATTCTACACCAACTTTAGTATCAACATGCTTACTTACCTTAACATCAATTGATGATGATTTATGTGATATTTCATCAGGTCCATTTTCTAAGTATTCGTGTAATAGTATAATGGTTAAATCATCACAACTATCACAAAATGAATTCATATCAATATCGGATTCATATTCAAACGTTCTGGTTTTTAGAATGGTTCCATTATCTATCTTCTTATCCAATTCCATAAGAGAAACTCCCCATACACCATTGTTTAACATTCTACCCCATACCAAAGATGCTCCACCTTGAATTGATGGTAGAACTGCTCCGTGATTACCAATAACGGCAAACTTTTCAACAATCATAGGTGGTACATAACGAGAATCACCCAATGAGATAATCATATCTACATCAATATCAACGATATCATTCCAATCACTACTCTTAAACAATTTGATTGAATTATTAGTACAAAAATCATCTAAGGGTACTGAATTTACCTTTGATGATAATTGTTCATCGGAGATACCAAATGTATATTCTATTTGATATCCTAATGATTTTAATAATTCCAAGCCTTTTAGAGTTAGCTTAGTATTTCCCAATACACCTACTCTCATACTACGATAAAATTACTTCAGTAAATCGTTTAGCTATCTCAACGTTGCCTTCATGTGTATAATGAACTCCATCAATTAAATATGGTTCCATACCACTCATATCAACAACTTTGAAATTCATTTCTTTTGATAATGAATTAACAACTTTTGTGTATTTCTGAGTGTATTCGGTGTTATTCAAATAAAATGGTGAGAATCCTAACTCAGGTACCGTTGCAACTATAACATTCATTCCATGAGCTCTACCAGAGTTTATAATTTGTCTTAGATTATCTTCATAGATATCCAATGGTGTTGGTACTTTGGTATCATTTGTACCAATCCACAATAACATTAGTTTACATTCTTTATTTGATTTAATGATACTCCAAGACCTTCTAAGTAAATCAGAAGATGTTTCACCATTAATACCATAATTGTGGCAAATATAAAATTCACCAGTTTTATCAGAAAGAACCTTTCCCAATTCAGCTGGGTAACTTCTTCCATATCTATCTCGTGCTCCGTATGTGAGTGAATCACCCAAACATAAAATTTGATTCCAAATCATATTATTTATCTTTATTATAATTTAATACAAATATACAAAAAAAATTATCGTTTTCCAAATATATTGTAAGTTTAATTTATTTATTTTCCATTACCAATTTCCATCCATCAAGTCTTTGATTTCTGAAGTATTCATTCATTACTGTCTTAAATGGTGTTCCATTTAAACTTTGTGGGTTGGTTTCCCATAATGATTTATCATCCCCACCATATGTTCCACCTTTTAAACTTCCCCACATTTCTTTATCATCACGTGGATGTGGTGGTACAAATGTTTTAATTCCAGCATATTTTTGTAACATATAAGAGAAATGCATATCTTCACCACAAATGTTATATTTTGGGTCAGGGAATTCTCTAACTAAGTGAGATAACCATTCCTTTTTAAAGAACCAACTATGACCTAACCAATCAACCTCAACAGTCTTTTCGTTATTACCTTGCTCTGGCCAACCAAAACGAACATAGTGTTCAAAATAAGATGAATGCTCAGGTGGAAGTGGATTAAGATATAATGCACCAACTGTACCCAATAATCCTTCATGTGTTTTCATTGTTTCTAAACAATTCTCTAACCATTTACGACCAGGTATTGTATCATCATCAAATACAACCACATATGGATTCTTAGCGTTCATAGCGTAGTAGAATCTGGCCCATACTCCAAAGTTATAATTACAATATGCAACAGGCACCTCAGTACCAATATCATAATTGATATCATTGTTATCACCTGGATTGTTATACCACACCAAAATTTCAGTTGGTGGTACACTTTGATTCTTTAAAGCTTCTAATTGCTCATTTAAGTTCTCTGGTCTTTTGTAACCATTTAATATTGCTGTAATCATATTTTATTCATCATTTCATTTAACCAAATTTCTTTGGTGTAATATTTGTTATAATTATCCCTTGCCTCCTCACTTTTCTTCTTATAAAAAGTAGGGTCTTTTAACATTTCTACCATTAACATAGCTGATTCTATATCAGATACATCAACTGATAAGTTAGGGTGTAATAATCGTTGTGTATCCATCTTTTCATTACCAATTACCGGTATTCCAAAATAGGCACAATTCAATGAGAAACTACCAGCTGCTGATGTTGACATTAGGTGAACTCCTACTTTAAACTTAGATACCTCTTTCATCCAATCTATCCAACTCATACGTGGGAAATGGGATAGGTTATCCATAGCACCTTCATTTTCTCTCTTTGAATGAGAATCCTGTCCCCATATTGGTAATCCGAATTCAGATGCTACCATATAAGATTCAAACCCACCATACCAACGGGAGAAGTTACCACCAATTAGTACTTTATCTTCAGTTTGAGGTTGAATATCCTTAATCAACTCTTCAATCATTAGAGAGTGAATAATCTCTACTTTTTTACCTTTGAACATCCCTTTATAATATAGAGAATCAGAAAGGTTATGAGCAAAGATACCATCAGTTTGTGCTAAAAAGTTATAGAAATTGATTTGGTCTATAACTTCATAATCATTCCACCACCAATGTGGTCCCTCTTGAATGTAATATACTTTGGTATTACTTTCTTTAAGAGTTGGTATAATTGGTTGAGTTAGATATTGAGAAGCTGGATTGATTCCATCTGCTATTTTAGAACCTTCTGCTGATAAGAATAATTTACCTTTAGGGAATATAATAAACACAACATCATAACCCTTAACCGATTTGAAGTTTGCTAATGGATGGTGAACTGCGTTCAGAATGTGCATCCAGGCGAATTCTGTTCTAGCGTTAGGGTGATTATTGGGAATTAATCCTTCAAATCCCATTTCCGTTAGAAATGCTATTCTCATATCGTATCGTATAATGCGTTTTGTCTTTCTTGTCTTTCTATTCCCTTTGGGTGATAGATAGAGTAAGATTCCTCCAGTGGTAAAATAGTTAAAGTATTGTAACCTTTAATTCGTTCATGCACCTTACCATCCCATTCAATTTCTGAAGTTCTTCTATATATCCTCGTTTGTAAATCAGGAAAGTTAACCCATCCCTTTTCATTTACTTTCCATCCCCACTTTTTAATATGTGCATCTGTCAAACCTTCAACGGTATTAACTCTGGGTACAAAGAATAAATCAATATCTAAATTTGATTCTAATAACTCATGCATATTTTCAATTAAAAATTCATGTGGTAACTCGTCCGCATCAATTTGAAAGATGAATATACCTTTTGCATGATTTTTAAGATTATTCTTAAATGTTGCAAAATCCTTATTAAGTGGAAAATCAATAACGTTTACATTTGAATGTAATTCGTTTATAATTTTTAAATAAGAAATTACTTGCTCAGTTGCTCCATCAGTATCATATTGAATCAGAATCTCATCATCCGATTGAATTCTAGGATGTAAAAAGTTTACTAATTTTGTAATTTCTTCTAACTCATTACAAACTGTAATTGCGTATGTAACATTAACCATAGTATTGTTTTAGTGTTTTTTCGTTTAAAAATACTTCAGTAGCGTACTGAATACCATCTAAATTATAAGTTCTATAAGCTGCTCCCTTTGCTACAAAATCCGTATTGTTTTTGATATATGAATCATAGATTCTATTACCACCAATATCAAATGGTAGTTTAAGTTCATCAACACGCTTCATACCTTCTTTATATGAGTTTGTACCTACTACCTTCTTTAACCATTGTACAAACTTTAATGGTGGTATGTTTGAAAGTTTCAATGCTGATACTTTTCTTTGATAAACACCCGTAACAAATATTAGAGTTTCTTCACTTCCCCTTAATGTAGTTCTATCACCATCGGTATATTTGTATGTAGATATTTTATAGATACCATAGGGTCTAATGTTTTGTTTTGAAACTCTATCACCAACTTCTATATAACCTCTATATTTTGGAGCTTGATTCATTATACTTTATTTAGTTTTGGAAGTTGCATTTTATTTTTGTTCAATTGAGGTAAGTTAAATGGTTTAATTTGAGGTACACCCTTCGAATACTTATCCATCATCTCACTAAATACCTCATCCATTTTTTCCAATGTAAAGTTATTTAATGTATTGGTTTTTAATCCATTTGATTGCTTTAAGTAAGAATCATATTCATTATAAACCTTATACAATTTGTTTGCTGCATCTGAATAATTTACCGTAAACCACTTAGCCTCTTTAAGGATAAATTTATCAGCTGCCGATTCATCAACATTTGTAAGTTGTCCTTCCAAAAATACAGTATTTTCAATAGGTAAAAAATCCATATGCCCACTCCAACCACTTACAATGATTGGTTTACCAGTCATAGTAAATTCAGCTAAAGGTCTGCCATAACCTTCACCTTTAGTGAATGATACCATTGCCTTTACCTTTGGATGATGGTATAATGATGACATTTCATTTTCAGTTAAATCACCATGCAACAAATATACTTTAGGTGCATCTTCACCCAACGTTTTTAGAATATTATCAATTTTTTCTCGCGTATTCTCTCTATCTATTACTGAAAATCCAGCATGTGATGTTTTCATAATAAGACCCGGTCTTTTATCTTTAGGTAGATATTTGAATACCGTAGAGAAAGTTTTGATTACCATCCCCACATCTTTTCTATCCTGCCCTAAATGTCCTTTTAACCAATGTCCAACAAATAGAAAGTTAAAATCAGTTTCTAATTTATCTAAATCCAAAGATTCAGTACCTTTTGAAAATATCTCTTTATTTACACCTTCAAATAAAACTTCAACTGGTTTTGTGATTTTATATTCATTTACAATCTGACCTGTTTGGTTGTTTTTTTCTTGGTATGCGGTTGATAACATCAAATCCTTTGTAAATTTAGATGGTACAATTATCAAATCCATTTTATTTGAACCATCGATAAAATCTTTAGGAATTACAGTAGTTTCAACACCAGCAGTAATACCAATGTTAAAATTACCCTTTGGTTCAAATTCGTTAGCAACAGACATCTGCATAAAGATATCCGGCTTTTGATTTAGTTGTGTAACTACATTTGAAAATACTTGCTTTCCAAATTCACTTTGTGGGTCAATTTGATTCTGAGGAGTATTTCCCCATCGGGTTGGTACAACTTTTACATCATACTTATCCATTTTAAATAAGCTCTTCAGAATATCTCTTGCGTGGTCACCATAACCACTTCGAGTAAATACTGGAGCCTGATATACTAATAGAGGTTTACTCATAACTTATCCTTTGTATGCTTTTATTTCAAAAATTTTATCATCAGAATCAAATGTAATTACATCCATCACATCTAATTCAACATCATTAACTACTAATCTTATTTTGTTGAAAGTTTTTCTACCAGATGTAGAGCTTTCCAACAAAGTAATTGAGAATGTGTTGTTATTGAAAAAATTAGCATTTTCATTAAGTACGTTATCCTTACCATGATGTTCACCATTCCAATCTATAAGTGAAACAGTATCAGAATATAAATTTCTTAATTGTTCTGAGTTTTTTAATCCAAAGAACGTTACATAATCAGTAGTTAGTTCTTGTAATGTTGGTTTTTCCATAATGTTTTTAATTTATATTAAATAATTCGTATCTTTTTCTTGGTTTCCAATTTTCAAAGGTTAATTCAATTCCATCTACTAATGTTTTACACATATTAGTATCCGATAATCCCATTTCACCGATGAAAGCTTCTCTACCCTCCAATCCATTTTGTTTAAGAGTATCTTTAGGAGTGTTGTACATATCTTCCATAGCAGTTGCCACATCATATACATCAACTTTATCATCCCAAATATAAGGAGTTGGTACTGAACCGGCTAATGTTTGTGCTCTACTCCATACAGGTCTAGCCCATACACCAGCTTCTACTTTATCTTCCCAATCTCTCCAATTGTGAAGTGAACCAATCTTAACATAATCTTCAGCTGTTAGGATTTCTCCACTATCTTTAAATTTAAAACCACATTGGTCTTGCAATCCACCAGTTACGTTTACAATAATTGGAGTTCCAGCCATTATTGATTCAGCGGTTGTCAATCCAAATCCCTCATTACCTGCTATGTTGATTGTACAATCAGCCATATTATATAGGTAATTCAATTCATCGGTATTTCTTCGTTTGTCTGAGAATATGATATTACACTTAGGTGCTAATGTTTCAACAACTTTTGGTAAATCGGTACCATTTTGGTCAATTGGTTGAGTGTGCATTACCAATGCAACTTTAGATGCTTTTTCTTCTCCAATTCTATCACAAAATTCTTTGAATGCCATAATCACATCCGCAGGTTGTTTTCTTCTAATATTTCTATTTGACCAGAAGAATACAAAATCATATTCGTTACCTTTTAGAATTTCAGAACGAAACTCAGCTGGTACATCAGCTGGAAAGTATTCTTTAGGATTGATTCCATGTGGTACATAACCAACTTGCCAATCTGAATGAGGTTTCCAAGTTGGTTTATCAGTTAATGCGGTTAAACGAGAAACAATACCATAGGTTTGACGAGAGATACAGCCAATCCAATCACAACTTTCGTAATAATTACGATTATATAATGGGTCTGGTAAATCATCCCAAATTGCGTAGAATAAGATTGGAACATTTTGTCTTATCTCATGCTCCATATCATATAACCAAATCCAATAGCGTGGGTCAGTAAAGTGGAGGATTGCATCAGGTTGTTCTGAATTAATTAATTGTCTAATTAAGTCTTGGTCACCATAACCAGTCCAAGGTAGAATCTTAACACTAGCATCCTCCACACCAGTTCGTTTGGCGATATCAGCTGATACATCTAAAATCTTACCTTTTTCAGGGTGGTCAATTGCGGCTCCGACTTGAAACCAATCGTACTTATCAACAGTACCCATTACCAATGCTTTACTCATAGTAGCGATACCACTCGCCATTCTCAAATCATCGGAAAGAAGAAGAATCTTTTTCTTTTTACTCATAACTTATTAAAATAACTTTTTAAAATTGTGAACCTGAAATTTGTAACTTTAAATATTCATTCATTTCTTGTCTGAATTCTTCATCAGTTACATATCTTTCAACTGTTCGATTTACTAATTTCTGCAACGTTACATCTGATTCAAATGATACTCTTTTAAAATTCGAATATACTCCTTTTAAAATTTTAACCGTTGTTAATTTTGTTTCTATATCCATAGTGTTACATATAATTTATATATATAAGTATATAGATATTTATTTTTCATTAATTTTTCTTATCACATAATCCCCTAGCTCCAAACTCACAAAACTTACAATTTTTTTGCCGTTCACCTGGTTGTTTTGGATAATCAATATCTCTGAATTTACCCTCATCATCAAATACAGTATCAACAAATTCTATAAACTCATTGTAAATTTTGTTTACAGTTGGTTTACCATTTGCTGGAATATGTTTTGACATATATGGGATTGGGAATGGTGCATCTTCATATAGTTTTCTTCTCATAATCTGATACTCCACCTTTATCTTATCCAATGGGATGTTGAATAACTCAGAATAGTATTTTTTGTATAGAACAATCTGAGCGTTTTTGAACTTATCAGCCTTAGCGTACTTATTCCAACCCATTGTTGATGTTTTCAAATCGATAATGATGATTGAGTTATCTGATAAATCTCTCATAACAACATCAATAAATCCAATGAATTGTACACCCTCTTTAATCTTAGCGTTTAGAGGAATCTCAATTCCTACTAACTCAAATCCAGTCTTTGTATAGAATTTATCTATCTTTGCCTTAAACCACTCTAAAATCCTTCTACCATCTCCATAGAACTCTTCTAACTCTAACTGAGTACATATGGTTCCTTCGGATAGTTTTTCGGTTTCTTTGGTATATTCCTTTCTCATCCAGTCCAACAACAATTTATCGGTATCGATTTCCATTGCTTGTTTCTTAGAAACCCCATACATTACCGAAAGGAAATGTTGGATTGTTTCGTGAATGGAAGTTCCAAAAATTGTATATATGTTAGCCGATGATTCCCCCAACTTATCAATGTATCTCAACTTATATTGTTGAGGACACGATGAATATGTTGAATATTGGGAAAAACTTACTCTTGCCATAACTTTACTTTTGTTATACAAATATACGAAAAAAGTTTGGGATTACCAAACTTTTCTCATTTTTATTATACTTTAATTTTTAGCTTCTTAATTATCTTTGGTTCAACACCATAATCTTCAGCTAACTGAATGATACGTTCTTTACCACTTTTAGAGTTATATAGAATCTTCAAATAATCCTCTGCTTCTAACTTAGATACCTCATAGTGTTTAGCTACTAACTCAACTAACCAACCTTCATACTTATCAGCAGTTTTAGGTTTCATATACTTCATAAAGTGTCTACCCTTTGGAAGTAAATCTATTAAGGCAAGATATGCTGCTTTAGGAGGTACCTCTTGCAAAAGTGGTTGAACAGTTGCAATAGTTTCCGTCCATTCATATTTCATAGATAGAAATCTAAACAGCATATAGTTGCTCCACGTTTTTTTATCAGATTCTTCTAACGTATCCCAATACTTTGGGTTTTGGTCATTGGTTACCGATTTTACATGGTCAAATAAGGTTTTACTAGCCATTATTCTCGTCAGCTTTGTTTTTATCCATTTGTAGTAATGCTTTCATTTGGTCAGGCATTAACTCCTCAACAGGTTCTCCACAATTTCCACAAAGAAATACTTCCATTGGTACTACTACATCTTGCGCTGTACCAGTAATCAACTTAGATATCTTTCTAAATTTTGAACCATCTACAAATGTATCATATCCACATTCCGCACATACGATTGGTTTAGATTTACCTAAATCAATTTTAGGTTGTTGTTGTGTTGTTTGTTCTGATGCTGTTTGTGGCTTTCCACCACCCATTCCGATTACTTTTGCCATCTTAAATTAAGTTTAATATTTCGATTAATGTTGCTGCCATTGGAATTTCCTTATCAATAGAATGGAAATGTCTTGTCTGTCCTTCCGATAATGCTATGATAACATTTGCTGTATTAGATGGAGCGTATTCATCTACCTTATCATATAGAAGTGTAAACAATTCGGTAAAATCAGTTACTCTACTATCAATAATAGTTTGTCTCATAGTCATATATTTGTTTCTCTTATCATCTTTTGATTTAAGAATATCCAAAACTTTCATTTTGTAATCATTCTCCAATAGATTCTGAGTATCCACTTGTAATTTACCTTTGTTTGAGTTCAATTGACAGGTATTGATAATCTTACGAATATCAGGGTAACCCGCATCAATAATTGGAACTAAATCCTTTGGTTCAAATGTTACACCTTCTGCTCCCAAAATCTTTGAGATTTGAACTGCAACATCTTTTTTAGTTGGAGGTACAATTTGGAAAGATTGGCAACGAGATTGAATTGGTTCAATTACCTTCTCAACATAGTTACAAGTCAAAATGAATCTACAATGTTGTGAGAACGTTTCCATTAAGTTACGAAGAATTGCTTGTGCGTTTGGAGACATGTAATCAAACTCATCTAAGATAATAATCTTCCACTTTTTGAATCCCATTGAGGATGCGAAGTTCTTTACCTTATTACGGACTGTATCCACATTATTCTCATCCGATGCGTTGATTACCATATAATCACAATCAACCGATTTTACGATTAGTTTAGCCAATGTAGTTTTACCAGTACCGGCTCTACCATAAAGGAGTAGGTGTGGTACATCACCACTTTCTAAGTAACCTTCTACCTTTGATTTAAGATGTTCGTTACCTACATAATCTTCCAAGCGGACAGGACGGTAGGATTCCACCCATAAACTATTATCTACTTTTTCTTCTACGTTTTGTTCGAAAAATGCCATTTATTATTTTTATTTTTATTTATTATCTACCTACTTCAGATAAACGTTGTTCTTTAAAATCTTCCCACTTTGTACCAATGCCATCTATGTAAAAAAGGTTTTCTGGCTTCAACCTACCCTCATCATGTAATTTAGAGTATCGTTTGATTGCTTGCTTCTTCCACCATTTGTTGATGTAATCAGTACCATCAGAAAACTTCTTTTTCATTACCAATTCAGATTCTTCAATTTCTGAACGTAGGAACTCCGGTCCGTTTTCATACATCATAGCAAGATATACACCTCTTTTGAATCCATGATGATATTCGGATGCCTTAATACCACACTCTTTGAAAATCTGAGTTAGAATCTTTTGCTTGATACCACTTACAGGTCCACTAGCCCCTTCACCAGTACCCATACTCTTACCATTACGAATTCTTTCGTTTGTAATAGCAGTTGCGTACCAATCAGCACGATTCTCTTTTATCCATTGGTGCCATGGGTCATAAAACTCATCATCAGGTTTTAAAGAAATCTTCCCAGCGGATTCCCCCAACGTTTTGAAGTGAGGGATTCCGTTATACTGAGAATGAATTCCATAAAGGGAAGTTGTACCTACTGCAATCAATGTTTGTCCATACTTTCTTTTCCAAAATTCCCTAACTTCGGGAACAGTGGTCATCATTGCGGTAAGTTTACCACCTAAAAAGTTGTAACCTAAAGGTTGGGTACAAACAATAGTGGAAGCGATTGTTGTGTAGTTCAACTTTCCCTTTGAGAATTTATCTTCTTTAGTCCATCCGATGTAATTATCTCTAACACCCATTGAAGTAACATCTGAGGCTAGGGATACTAAACCTAATAGTTTGCCACTCGTTCTATCTTTAATAAAGATTTTTACATTACGACCAGGGTTAGCTGTCCAACTCATTGTGTGAATCATCCTACGAAGATGTGTCCATTTTGTAGATGCCAATGCATCATCTTCTACAATCTCAACATAAGGGTCTAACTCTTCTATCTCTTTGATAGTTTGTTCCTTATTGTTGATATCAGTTGGTGCCCATTGAAAATCGTAAAGAGTAGCAATTTGGGATTTATCTCTAATAATAGATTCCTCCTGCAACTCCACCCACTTTTTGTATAGGGTTTGCTCTTCTACACTCATTGTCATAAGGTAGTTCATATTTTCGATGAGTTTTCGTTTCTCATCTTCAAATATAAATTGTGGTTTTGCTGGTTCGGTATCCCAAAAGCTCATATGTTTCTTCTTTTTAAGTGTTATTACTATTTTATCTCAACTAAAAAATATCGAGATACATAATCTCCTTCAGTAAATGCTACTTTAGCCAAACCTTGCGAAGAGATTTCTAATGATGATGTAGATGAACCTTTGTTAGCCATTAAGATAGCTTTCAAATACTTAGCTGAGAATGCAATTGGTGAAACATCACCCTCTACTTTAGCATCAACAGTAATAGAGATTCGGTTTGAGTTGATTGAAGAGTACCCTAAGATAATCTCAGATACACCATCTTTTGAAGTGAATGTGAATGTATCAGCATCTGCTAATGCTCCCTTAGATTTGATGAATTTGTTTACAAACTCATTATCCAATGTGATTTCAACATTGAAAGGAGGAAGTGCCTTTAAATCAGGTACCGCTGGGATAACTGAAGGTGCTGCTAACATATACTGCATCTTAGTTCCCTTATCTGAGAACTTCAATGCTCCAGTTACTTCTTCAACTGAGATGTTGTTATCTAATACACTTAACAACCCTTTCAACTGAGATGTAGTGTAGATTCCGAATTCACCATTTGGGAATTCTGATTCAGTTACTGTAACATCACCCAAAAGAGTTTTGTCATCTGAAATCATACGAACCGATAGGTTTGTATCATCAGATTTAATCATTACCGATTCTACCTCTCCACCGAGATTGTAACGGTTAATAAAACCATCGAATTTTACTTTTTCCATAATTAAGATTTAATATTTATTTTTATTGTTTTACAAATATACGAATTTTATTTGGATTTACCAAATTAAAAGCTAAAAAACTTTTCAGCTGTTTTTGTTGAGGATAATACTGCTCCCCAATTTAATGCTCCATAGAAATCTTCCAATTTCTTTAAGAGTTCTCTTTCAAANATTTTATCATAGTTAATGTACGTTGTTACCAAATCCATTATCTCCTTTGGGTCATTNTAACCATTTAATGCTACTGCATCCAATCCATATGGATTTTGTTTTAGATATACCCACTTAATTTTATCACCATCTTTCAAAGGTTCATATTGGTTATCCAACCCATAATGTTTTAACAACTGATTATAAGCGATTGATGCTTTAACGTGCGCTGGGCAACCTGATGGAAATTGAAACATTGCTGTTTGCTCTTTCTTTTTAGGCATGTACTTTGATAAGTTTTTTACAGCCCCAGCTTTAGCAATCTTAACAACATCCATATTTACCAAATCGTTTTTGAAGTTGTAAATCTTATCGGTAAGTTGTTCTTCAGTATCACCTCTTAGAATTTCAATAAGTACCTCACTCATAAACTCTCTAAATGCTGCTGGATATGATGAACGAACAACATCTAACCCCTTTACATCCAATTTATCAACAGCTACACCATTATCGGATATAATCCATTGTGCATATCTCTTCTTAGCAATCCAAATACCAGCTTTGGATACGAATTCTTTTTTAATTTCAAATCTATGTTTATCGATATTGAATACTTTCTTACCTAAGATATCATAAAAGTTATTTAGGTAATCTTGTACTTCACCAGCGATATCATTCACATAACCAGCTATCGTTTCTTGGTCATTATCCTTCCAATTTGGAATTCTTTTATCTAACAAAGGTGCTGCTGAAAAGAATACAGAATCCGTATCAATATAGATATTAGAATCTAAATCAGGTGTTCCCAACTCTTTGTTGTATTTGATGTTAGTCATATCCGCAGTTGATTTAATCACAGTTTGACCGGTGGTTGTTACTGCAGTAGCGTTATCCACATCATAGAATCGGAATGCNGGTAATCCCAATACTCCATATAATGAGTTTAGAAGAATCTTTTGTACTAACTGACGTTTCTTATAGAATGCGTACTTTTCCTTATCACCTTCCTCACCATATTTCTTTTCCAACTTTCTAAACTCTACCCTTTGTGAGAACCATAAGTCCAAAATATCAGGAATACAACCTGGTGTGTCGGTTCTATACATTACACCATTAGATGCGATTGAATATTTACTTTTTTCAAATAACTTTTCTAAGTTATCTCTCGTTATCCAATTCTCACCTATCTGATATTCATCAACCTCACCTTTTANNAATTTCTGAGCATCCCAATCCTTAATCTTACCAACTTTGGTTTCTGGTGAAATATTAATACTCATAATGATGGATGGATATAGGGATGTTAAATCCAAATCGTAAATCCATTCATACTTTCCAACTATTGGTGCTTTTACATATGCTCCAATAAATTTCTCTTCATTGTTTTCTTTAAGAGCTTCCATTCTCTCTCGTCTATCAGCAGGTTTGTTCGGTGCCACAATACTCTTACGTTTAAGGTAAGTTAAAAGTGCTCCTTCCAAATACTTTGAAGAGTAAACAAAATCTTCATAAGGAACGTGTCCTGCGTGACAAATACCCCTAGCAGTATCAATGAATTGTAGTTTTTTATCAAAATCAACAACCAACTCAACATCTACTAAGTTATATTCAATAAACTTTTCAATATCATCTCTAAATAAGATATCCAAATTCCCCTCATATTCAATCTTACCTCTACCCAATTCTCGTTGAGCAATAGAATCTAATCGATATGAATCCAATTCTGAGTATGTAAAGTTTTTGTAAAGTGAAAGGTAATCTAAGTAAGATACACCAGCCATAAAGTAACGTTTACGGTATGGTGACCAGAAACATTGTCCAATTGGTGATAATCTATTTGCTTGCTTTTCACCCAATAATAGTTTGATACGATTGTATAACATAGGTGTATCGAAATAATCTATATTCCAACCAGTTACAATAGTTGGATTAATCATTTCATATAACTCCAAATACTTCATCAACATATCCCTTTCATCTCTGAATGGGATAACAATTGCTTTATCAGTTTTTTTCTCCAACATCTCACCCGCTTTATCCATTACCAAAACCCAATATTGGTTGGTTGCAGAATCATGCAATGCAATTGATGTTAATTCGTTTTCTGCTTTTTCTGGGTCAGGCAATCCACTTTCCATCTCACACTCAATATCGTATGTAAGAATAACATGTCCTTCTGATGGTAAATCTGAATCGGTATAAGTATCAACTAAAACTCTCGTAGTTTCAGGTACATCAGATTCAAACAAATTTGGGTCATCTTTTTGGAATTTGTAAATCTTAGTTACTTTATCACCATACAATGTGGTGAATTCTCCATTCGCGGCTTTTTCGTAAGCGTAACGAGTATATGGGAAACTCATATATCCTTTTACATCGTCCCAAACATGGACAAGGTTTCTTTCTCTTTGGTAATAGCAATTTTGGTAGATAACGTTCTAATTTAAATGGTTAGACTTTTATTTGTTTCAAATATACAAAATATATTTGTTTAATCAAAGGATTTTATGAATTAAGTTTTTTGTGTAGTTCTTTTATCATAATACCCTCATTTTCTGATAATTCATTAGCTCGTTTGATAGCATTAAGTTCCATTTCATTTCGGTAACTATCATCATCTAATATCTTATCTAATATATCAAAGAATTCACTTTTCTTACTCCAAAATAAACCATTTGGGTCTATTTCTCTGTAACAATCAGATTCTTGCCAAACCATAGGAGTTGCATTCATCATACAATCAGTACCACTTACAGACCAACCATAATTAGTTTGTCTCATTTGTACACCAACCATACAATCTTTTAATCTATCATAATATTCATGCTTTGGTGATTTGGAATTATCAATCCAACTCTCTGGTGATTGACCAGTTAGTTGAGGAATCCATACTACAAAATCATCACGCCTTTGTCTATATTCTCTCATTAACTCCAAAAACTTAGGATATCCCTTATATGCAGCTGCTCTATGGTTAAA
>JGI26084J50262_1000130_pt1 | contig 41176 bp, 42 predicted proteins | sample SaaInl6LU_22_DNA_FD_50262 | JGI IMG/M metagenome (IMG submission 50262) | reverse complement strand
TGATGTTTTTTAACGCTAAGGTTAAAGTTGAAGAGTTTAGATGGTTATCAATAAACTCAAAGATAAGAGCGCGTGTTCCACAGCTAATTAGGATAGGTTTGATTACTTTCTTATACGCGTTGATCGTTTCTACATTACTTTCCAAGCAGATGCAGTCGCTTGTAGAGCAAGCGAACTCTGTAGAAAATAATATTAATATTTCCGCCTTCAAGAACGTTTTTATGAAGTTGTTTTTGCTTATGATCCCTCTGTTTGCTGCTACTTGGTTTTCGCCAATGATTTCAGTTTTCCGAAAAGAATCTGTATTTAAAGCAATCAAATCAAGTCTTGCTGGAATTATNCTTTATATTGGACCATTATTTTTTACTTGGATAATTTTATTGTTCGGGTTTGGTGTTTCAATTTATTTTATCCAAACAGTTATAGGATTCTTATCGTTTTCCCAGTCTGCATTTTCCGTGATTTCAACTATTTTAATATTTAGTATGACGGCAATTTATGTATCATTGCTGTTTATCTTTCAGTACGTAAGTTATAGAGATATATTTAAATTATAGTGTCTCAAGTTTGGCAAATTCTAATGCCAACCACTTTGTACCACTGGACTGGAATGCAACCTGGATTCTTAGATCATTACTACTTCCTTCATAACTTAGAACGACTCCGTAACCAAATTTCTTATGCAAAACAGTTGAACCAATCTTATAGGGGAAACTCTTCGATGGTTCATTTTTTCTGACTTTCGCAGGTTCGTTAAGAAAAGCATTACTCTTTTCACTAATATTTATTTTTTTTATTAGATTTTCTGGTATCTCATCAAGAAATCTTGAAGAAAGGTTATATTGAGTTTGCCCATACATTAATCTTGATTGGGAGTAGGTTAGATAAAGTTTTTCTTTGGCTCTTGTTACTGCAACATACATAAGCCTCCTTTCTTCTTCTAGGCCCTCCGCCTCCATAAGACTTTGTTCATGAGGACATAAACCTTCCTCAAGACCAGAAATAAAAACCACATCAAACTCAAGTCCTTTTGCTGAATGAATAGTCATCAACTGAAGGGCATCTTGGTTTGCTTTAGCCTGAAGCTCTCCACTTTCTAATGTTGTGTAATTTAAAAATTCAATTAGCTCTAAGTTACGATCATTTTCATCAAAATTTTCTGAAAATGTAATGGCCGCAGAAACCAATTCTTCTAAGTTGGAAACTCGGTCTTGGCCATCTTTATCGTTTAGATAATGATTTTTTAATCCACTAAAGTTAATTACAACATCAATCGCTTCAGCTAATGTAACCCCCTGAATTTCATCTTCAATTTTTTTTATTAAATCAACAAAAAAAGAAACTCCTTTCTCACTAGTTGGTGGCTTGTATTCTCTTATTGCAGAATCCCATAAAGATGAGCTGGTCATTTTAGAAATATCTTGAAGCCCTTCAATAGATCGATTTCCAACTCCACGAGTAGGGAAGTTGACTACCCTTAAGAAAGCATTATCATCACTTTTGTTTGCTACTAGTCTAAGGTAGGCTAGGGCATGCTTTACCTCTGCTCTTTCGAAGAATCTTAACCCACCATAAACTCGGTAAGGGATATTGTTTGAAACCATATTATGCTCAAGAATCCTCGACTGAGCATTACTTCTATAGAGTATAGCCATATCCTTAAAAGCAACCCCAGTTCTATGGTGCATCTTGATTTCATCTAGAATATATTTTGCTTCTTCAGTATCTGAGAGAGCTCTAAAAACTCTTATAGGATCACCATCACCAGATGATGTCCACAAATCTTTTCCTAGTCTTTTCTCGTTATTTTTAATAATGGAATTGGCAGCATTAAGAATATTATTTTTTGACCGATAGTTCTGCTCAAGTTTGATGACATTCTGGATCTTAAAGTCTTTCTGGAGGGATTGCATGTTTCCAACATTCGCCCCTCTAAATGCATAAATTGATTGGTCATCATCTCCCACTGCAAAAATTATATTGCTCTCACCAGCAAGTAACTTAAGCCAGCGATATTGAAGTTCACTAGTGTCTTGGAACTCGTCTACTAAGATATGTTTGAACCTATTTTGATAGTGCTCNCTAATTGATGCATTATTGATTAAAAGCTCATAAGACCTTAACAGCAACTCNCCAAAATCAGCAACTCCTTCTCTTTGGCATTGCTTCTCATATTCTAAATAAACTTCATTTATTTTTTGTGAATGTGGGTCATATGTTTTTACATCTTTTGCCCTTTTTCCTGATTCTTTTGCACCATTTATATGATACTGAATCTCCTTTGGTGTGTATTTATCCGAGTCAATTTGCAGCGTTTTTGACAATCTTTTGATTGCCGAGAGTTGGTCACTACTATCAAGGATTTGAAAAGATTGAGGAAGATTGGCGTCTTTAAAATGTGTTCTTAAAAAGCGGTTACATAATCCGTGAAAAGTTCCAATCCACATGCCTCTTGGATTCATACCCAGCTGCGAAGATACTCTGTTCAACATTTCATTAGCAGCTTTATTAGTAAAGGTTACAGCCATTAAGCCATTTGGAGAAATAATCTGATTATGNATNAACCAGCTGATTCGTGACGTTAGGACTTTAGTTTTACCACTTCCAGCACCAGCGAGAATTAAAGCTGANTCATTTTGAAGTTTAACGGCCTCTAATTGTTTTTCATTTAAATCATTTAAGTAGTTTAATTGCATGGATCAAGATGCTACATTAATTTTTTAAATTTTAATATTAATTCACAGAACTTTTTTATCATTTAGGCATCGTANAAGTAATTCTAGAAGTTTTGTTCCTCCCACAAAACACTAGAAAAAAAGGCCTCTTATTGATAAGAGGCCTTTTTCATTTCATTGATGATGATTACATCATTCCTGGCATACCACCCATACCACCCATACCACCCATACCACCCATGTCTGGTGCCGCAGGTGCATCTTCTTTTGGAAGTTCGGCAATCATACAATCAGTCGTTAGCATTAAACCTGCAACGGATGCTGCATTTTGAAGCGCTGACCTGGTTACTTTTGTTGGGTCAAGAACACCCATGCTTACCATGTCACCATATGTTCCGTTAGCAGCATTGTAACCGTTGTTGCCTGACTCAGACTTCACGTTATTAATAACTACAGAAGCTTCTTCTCCAGCATTTGAAACGATTTGTCTTAAAGGTTCTTCAATCGCTCGAACAACAATTTGGATTCCCGCATCTTGTTCAGCGTTTAAACCTTTTGTTTTTGCAATTGAGTCTTGAACTCGAAGGAGTGCAACACCACCGCCAGGAACAATACCTTCTTCAACTGCTGCTCTAGTCGCGTGAAGAGCATCTTCAACTCTGGCTTTTTTCTCTTTCATTTCTACTTCTGTTGCTGCACCAACTTTAATTACGGCAACACCACCTGCAAGTTTAGCTACACGCTCCTGAAGTTTTTCTTTATCATAATCACTCGTTGATTCTGCAATCTGTGTTTTAATGGTTTCAATTCTTGATTTAATGGTATCTGCTTGACCAGCGCCATCAATAATAATTGTGTTTTCTTTGCCAACTTCAATACGTTTCGCTTGACCTAAGTCTTCAAGCTTAATATTTTCTAAAGTAAGACCTACTTCATCAGAAATTACTGTGCCTCCGGTAAGGATTGCAATATCTTCTAACATTGCTTTTCTTCTGTCACCAAAACCAGGAGCCTTAACAGCAACCGTTTTAATGGTTCCTCGAATATTGTTAACAACTAAAGTGGCCAAGGCTTCACCTTCAATTTCTTCAGCAATAATTAAAAGTGGTTTGCTTGTTTTTGCTACTTGCTCTAATGCTGGCAGAAGATCTTTAATGTTAGCAATTTTTTTGTCATGAAGCAGAACAAATGGATCGTCTAATAAAGCAATTTGTCTTTCATTATTGTTGATGAAGTATGGAGACAGATAACCGCGATCAAACTGCATTCCTTCAACAACATCAAGCTCATTTGTTAAGCCTGATCCGTCCTCTACTGTAATAACACCCTCTTTACCAACTTTATCCATTGCATCAGCAATAATCTGACCAACAGATTCATCTGAATTTGCTGAGATAGATCCAACTTGTGCAATTTCTTTACTGGTATTGCAAGGTTTGCTGAGTTTATGAAGTTCGTTCACACCAGTTTCTACAGCTTTGTCGATTCCTCTTTTTAGATCCATTGGGTTCATTCCAGCTGCAACAGCTTTCATCCCCTCACGAACAATAGCTTGAGCTAAAACAGTAGCCGTTGTCGTTCCATCACCAGCATTGTCTGATGTTTTGGATGCAACCTCTTTTACCATTTGGGCGCCCATGTTTTCGAATTTGTCTATAAGCTCGATTTCTTTTGCAACAGAAACTCCATCTTTGGTGATTGTTGGTGCACCGAAAGATCTTTCCAGTACAACATTTCTTCCTTTAGGGCCTAGTGTTACTTTAACTGCATTCGCTAGTGTATTTACACCTTTAACCATCTTTTGGCGAACATCATCGCCGAATCTTACGTCTTTTGCTGCCATTATTATTTCTCCGTATTAATTATTTGTATTATTCAATAATTGCCATGATGTCATCTTCTCTCATTACCAGAAGCTCTTCGCCATCCACTTTTACAGTTTGGCCTGCATATTTACCAAAAAGTACTTTATCGCCCACTTTTACATCAAGGGCTTTTACGTTGCCATCTTCTAAAATTTTTCCATTACCAACGGCTTCGATAACTCCTTGATCTGGTTTTTCTGCTGATGCACTTTCTGGAATAACGATTCCTGATGCAGTTGTACGTTCTTCTTCAACGCGTTTTACAATAACGCGATCATGTAAAGGACGAATTTTCATTTGTAAGCTCTCCTAATAGTGTATTCTTATTGTTAAATTAAGTTTTAAAATTTAGCACTCTATAACTTAGAGTGCTAATAATAGGGATGATTACCTCAAATTTCAAGGGCAATACAATAAAAAAATAAGGTTTTTTATGTTTTCAAACAAAGATTATCGTCAATTACCAAACTCTGAGCTAAAAATTTCACCCATAACGCTTGGGACCATGACATTTGGCGACCAAAATAGTCAAACAGAAGCATTTCAACAATTGGATTATGCGGTGAGTAGCGGAATTAACTCTATTGATGTTGCTGAGCTTTATCCGGTCCCACCAAAACCTGATACGTATACTAAAACAGAGACGATCGTGGGTGAATGGCTTAAAAATCAGTATAGGGATCAATTAGTTATTTCAACAAAAGTTGCTGGACCAAGGAGAGATCTCGACTGGATACGAGGAGGGCCAAAATCATTAGACCAAGAGAATATCACTTCAGCTCTTCATGCATCATTGAAGAGATTGCAAACGGATTATATTGATCTTCTTTACCTGCATTGGCCAGAAAGAAATGTTCCTATGTTCGGGCAATACCGCTTTGATCCAAATGATGAGGTTAAAAATAATCAACAGATTCCGTGGGTTTCAATAGAGAGTCAGTTGGAAACATTAAAAAAACTGACTGACTCTGGAAAAGTAAGGGCAATAGCATTGTCCAATGAATTTCCATGGGGGATGATGGAGTTCTTAAGGATTGCGCGCGAAAAAAAATTACCTTTGATTTCAGCACTTCAGAACAGTTACAGCTTACTCAATCGGACAGTTGAATTTGGTATGACTGAAGTTTTATTTCGAGAGAAAATTGGGTTTTTAGCTTACTCACCTTTGGCCTTTGGATATTTGACGGGTAAATATAATAAAAATCCAAATGCTAACGGGCGCGTTAATCTCTTCCCTGGATATGCTCAAAGATTCAACAAACCCGGTGTGAGCGAGGCTGTAAAAAAATACGCCTTATTGGCAGAAAATTTTAATTTGAGTCTCACAGAGCTAGCTCTTAAATTTGTCAGCCAGCAGTGGTTTGTAACCTCAACTATTATCGGGGCTACAAATATGGACCAATTGCAGCAAAATTTAAACGCGGTTACCGCCAAAGCATTAGGCCCAGAAATTCTAGCTGAAGTAGAAAATATACACTTATCTGTTATGAATCCAGCTCCGTAATGAAATGAAAAAAAAATTTTCAATGATTGTAAAAGAAAGCCTTGAACATGTATGGCATCCTTGCTCAAGAATGGCGGATTACAGTGAGNTAAATCTTTTACCCATTANGTCTGGCGATAAAAGTTGGTTAATTGCCGAGGATGGAAAAAAATATTTTGATTCAATCAGTTCTTGGTGGGTAAATCTTTTTGGACATAATAATCCATTCATAAAAAAAAGGATTATTGCTCAATTAAATAAAATTGAGCATGTGATGCTTTCTGGAATGACCCATGAACCAGTGGTTGATTTATCAAGAAAATTAAAAATACTAACAAACTTAGACCACTGCTTTTATTCAAGTGATGGTTCCAGTGCGGTTGAAATTGCACTAAAAATAAGTTTCCATTATTGGAAAAATAAAGGTTTTAATAAGAAGACTAAGTTTGCGATGCTCAGCGATAGTTATCATGGAGAAACGATTGGAGCTCTTTCGGTTACCGATGTTGATATTTTTTCTAATAATTATAAAGGACTGTTGTTAAAGAACTTTCTTTTACCGAACCCTTCTCCAAAAGAGTACAGCAACGAAAAAGCATTAAAGGCTTATGCTTTGGAAAGCTTTGAAAAAGCAAGAGNTATCTTAGAAAAAAATCATAACTCTATAGCTGGGCTGATAATTGAGCCAATCGTACAATGTGCTTCAGGAATGAACTGTTATCACCCGGTTTACTTAAAAAAAATGAGACAGCTCTGTAAGAAGTTAAATATTCATTTGATTGCTGATGAGATAGCCGTAGGGTTTGGAAGAACCGGGAAAATGTTTGCTTGCGAACATGCGTCTATCAACCCTGATATCTTATGCCTATCAAAAGGATTATCTGGTGGCTACCTTCCGCTCGCAGCAACGTTGGTTTGTAAGAAAATTTATAATGAATTCTTAGATGCAAAAATTGATAAGACCTTTCTTCATTCACATAGCTTTACAGGAAATCCTTTGGCCTGTTCAGCGGCATTAGCCACGCTAGATTTTTTTGAAGATAAGCAAGTAATGGAAGCTTTAGATAAAAAAATAACTAAGTTTGATAGTTTTATCAGTAAGCTTAATGAGTTTGAAATTAATAATTATAAAAATATAGGAATGATTTGGCGATTTGATTTACCTGAGAGATTTTCAGCCAAGCAATTTGAACAATTTTCCAGAGATGAAAAAATTCTTCTCAGGCCCATAGGTCAAACGATCTACTTTATGCCTCCATTAAGTACTACAATTAAAGATATTAAATTTTTGGTTAAAGCTATAAGAAAAGTCTTTATAAAATTAGGAGTTGAATGCGTAAAATAATTTTTTTATTAACGTTGATTTTAACTAGCCTATTAGTAATTGGTAATGAAAACTTACCAAAGAAAATTAGCAAAATATCTTTAACCCCTGGAAATTATTCTTTAATTGTAAAGAAAATAAATTCTGATGAAGTGTGGCAAAAAAATTCAGATCAATCATTTAATTTTGCCTCAGTAAATAAAATTCTTACCTCAATTATTGCATTTGATTTACTTGGTCCGGAATTTCAGTTTAAGACAAAATTTTTTACAAACGGTGAAATTAAAGAAGGGGTATTGGAGGGTGACTTAATTATCAAGGGAGAGGGTAATCCGGTTTTTTCATACAACGATCTTGAGCAGGTTTTAAGATTTCTTCAATTAAAAGGCATTACAAGTATTGATGGGGATGTATTGCTTGATTACTCATATTTCGACGATCAGCAATTCAAATTAATCGATCAGGACGCTTACCGTGCTTATAATGTTTTTCCTTCTCCATTGATTATTGAGGCAGGAGCAATCGGGCTTGATTTTTTCTTAACGGAAAAAGAGTTGCTAATTCAACATAACCCAGCTATTAAAAATATCAAATTAATTAATAATATTAAAGTTACTGCTGAGAGTTGTCGCGACTGGAAATCTAAATTAACTTATGGGGCCAGCTTTGAGAATAATCTATTGAACATTAATCTCTCCGGTTCCTTCAGTGAAAAGTGCCAAAACAAATCCATATACTTAAACCTTATTAATCAGTCAGAGTATTTTGCATTAATTTTTCAAGAAGTTTGGTCCAGCCTGGGAGGCAATATAAGCGGGGTTATCCAAAAAAAAACGAAAGAATCAGATCTTGATCAATTAGATTTAATTTATGAGCACCACTCTGAGCCGTTAAATCAATTAGTTTTTGAGATGAATAAATACAGCCTTAATTTATTTTCTAGAAACCTTGCATTAATTGCAATGAGAGAGGGAAGTCAGTTATCGCCAAATGAGTTTAATACCAACCTTTTTTATAGCCAATGGCTTCAAGAAAAAAACATCAATGCTGAATCATTTTATTTAGAAAATGGAGCTGGACTTTCACGAGAGAGTTATGCCACTACTCAATTTTTTTTAGATGTCTTAGATTATATTCATAAATCAAAATACTCCTCTGAAATTAAATCATCAATGCCTATTGTTGGTATTGATGGAACCCTTAAGACCATATTCAAGGGTGAATTATTTTCAGGCTCCTCCCATATTAAGACAGGTAGCCTCAAAGATGTGTATGCTTTTGCTGGGTTTTTAATATCTGAAAAGAATGAGGAATACATAATTATTTTAGTAACAAATAAGGAAAAATATGAGTCTTCAGTCGCTTTTTTTAAAGATATGTTAAAGTACTTCTACAAAAATTAAATGGGATATTTTATGAGATTTATTTTTTATTTTTTAATTTTGTTAACTTGGAATGTTTTTGCAATTGAACTAGTTGGAGAGGAAAAAGTGAGTAATCAAGATGGCGCATTAAAAGAGTTGGTAATTATAGATACTGTCGAAGGCAAAGGTCGGGAAGCAGAGGCGGGATTGCTAGTTAAGGTTCATTACACCGGATGGCTATATGATCCTCAAGCTAAAGATAAAAGAGGAAAGAAATTTGATAGCTCTCTTGATAGAAATGACCCACTTGAGTTTTCTTTAGGTATCGGTCAAGTTATTAAAGGTTGGGATGAGGGCGTTCAAGGGATGAAAATTGGTGGCAAGAGAACAATTCATATTCCTGCTGCTATGGGCTATGGGACAAGGGGTGCGGGTGATGTAATACCGCCTAACAGTGACCTGATGTTTGATGTTGAATTACTCGGTCTTAATTAAATAATGGACTTAAAAGTCAAGTGGGATGGAGGCGTTAGCTTTCTAGCAACTAGTGAAACGGGCCACAATGTAATGATGGATGGCCCCGAGTCATTAGGGGGCAAAAATAAAGGAATGCGACCGATGGAACTGCTGCTCTCTGGAGTCGGGGGTTGCACCTCTTTTGATGTGGTGACAATTCTAAAGAAGTCAAGGCAAGATGTTTTAGATTGCGAAGCAATAATCACGGCAAAAAGAGCTGAGGATATTCCAAAAGTATTTACCGACATTCATATCCATTTTAAAGTTTCGGGAAAAAACTTAAGTCAAAAAACAGTTAGTCGGGCAATTGAATTGTCAGCGACAAAATACTGCTCAGCATCAATTATGCTTGGCCAGTCAGTCAATATCACACATGATTTTGAAATTATAGAGGGTTAGTTATTTATAATCTTAACCTGAAGTGTTGTCTCATTATCGATTACGTCTAGAAGCCTATCAATATTAGGATGTTTCCCAGGGTTATTATGGGCATCCTCTGTGTGCTCGGCGTATAAATCAATTCCCTCCATGGCTGCCTCACCGTTGATTTCACCAAAAGTTTCGAATAGGTGGAAATAAACTTTAATGGAACCCATAGAGCCCGGTTTGCTTTTAATGCTTCCTATCAATTCCCCCTCTTGGTAGAGCTCAATTTCTTTGATGTGATCTGCGGGATTAAGTGTTTCAAGTATTTCTTTAAATCTTTGCATTATTAATTAAATCCAATAGGTTGTTCGAGTCATAATCTTTGATGAAAATTTCATAAATTTTTTAAAGACTTGCGGTAATTTTCTTGCACCAAGTTTTTTTGCTGTCTCTTGATGCTTTTCTTCATCATATTTCATTTGCTTTAAAATTGCATGTGTTTTTTTATCTTTCTGAGGAATTTTATTGATATGAGTTTCAAGGTGACTAGAAACCTGCTTTTCCGTCTCTTCTAGGAAGCCAAGATTGTATTGGCTGTCAATCTTACTGGCTATCATACCCATACCTAATGAGGCTAAATAGAAAAAGGGGTTAAGATGGCTAGTTTTGCCACCGAGCTGGTCAATTCTTTTTTGACACCAAACAAGATGATCTATTTCTTCGGACGCCGCTTGATTTAATTGTTTGTGAATAGTTTGGTCTTGATTAAAAAGCAGTTGTCCACGATACAACGCTTGCGCACAAATTTCTCCGGTATGATTGACACGCATGTACCTTATGATTTTCTCCTTCTCTTCCTCTGGAAGGGAATCATCAGAAGAATTTACTTTTTCTGAAGGATCTGTTCGATTCCCCTTTGGAGGACAAGAATGTAATTTCAAAGCAAAATCAATCTCCGAAATTAATTTATCAATCATAAGGTTTTTAATTAATTTTTTTAAACTTCTCTACACCCTTAAGAATGTTTAGGGCTTCAGTAAATTGATTATCATCTGCCGTACCAAACTCAACCGGTTTAAAATTTTTAAGTGCTTCTGCACCATCATCTGTTTTGGCAGCAGGTTTCGCGGCAGCATCTTTATCTTCAGCATCCTTAGAATTTTCAGGGGTTACTTTTTGTTCTTCAGGGTTACTCAATCTGTTAGTTAAGTCTGCTTCTCTTGACATTAATCCGCTTAGCCCATCTTCAACAATTATATCTGGGTCAATTCCCTTTGCCTGAATTGACCTGCCTTTTGGGGTGAAGTACCTTGCAGTAGTTAATTTAATTGCAGTGCCGTTGTTCATTGGCAAGATGCTTTGAACAGAGCCCTTGCCGAAACTTTTTGTTCCCACGATGAGTGCTCTTTCATGATCTTGTAATGCTCCAGCAACAATTTCTGAAGCAGANGCTGATCCATTATTAACCAAGACTACTAGCGGTGTATTTTGTATATCAGCCGGTAGTTTTTTTATGTAATTTTTCTTTGGATCCCTCACAAAATTTTCAGGGATAGCAGTAAGATGCATTTTAGAATCTTTTGCTCGACCTTCTGTATATACTACTAGCTCACCTTCAGGGATGAACGCTGCAGATACNGCTACAGCNGCATTAAGAAGGCCCCCAGGATTATTCCGTAAATCGAGAATTAAGCCATTAAGTGGTTTTTTATTTTCCTCAAATAGTTTATTAATTGATTTTGCTACATCCTCACCAGTTCTTTCTTGGAACTGAGTCACTCTTAAGTATCCATAATTTTCTTCAATTAACTTTGATTTTACACTTTGGCTTTTAATTTGTGCTCTAGTAATTTTAACTGTAAAAGGGGCAGCGCCTTGTTCTTTTCTCAAAACCTGTACATCAATAGAAGAACCTGGCTTACCTCTCATGATTTTCACAGCATCATTTAAACTCATTCCTTTAACGGACTTGTCATCAAGCTTAATAATTAGATCACCACTTTTAAGCCCTGCNTTGAATGCTGGTGTATCTTCAATTGGAGAGATTACTTTAACAAACCCATCTTCCATACCAACCTCGATACCAAGACCTCCGAATTCTCCAGCGGTACCTTGTTGCATTTCTTTAAAGTGATCTNGATCAAGGAATGTTGAGTGTGGATCCAGACCACCAAGCATTCCNTTTAATGCTTCAGTAAGAAGTTTTTTGTCATCTACATCCTCAACATAGTCTGCTTTAATTTTTCCAAATACTTCAGCAAATATTCTTAAGTCTTCAATGGGTAAATTTTTTGGATCAGCATTTTTATCAGCAAAAACTGAAAAATTGAGACTAACTAATAAACCAAATAAAACACCGAAACCAATCAAACTTAAACTTCTTATTCTGTTTTTCATAAAATACCTTAAATTATTAACAACTTTTATTATGTACAATGATACAACACATCTTTAACGTAGAATTATCTCAATGCAAAAAAAAACAATCGAAATAAAATTTTGTCCTCAGTGCAAGTGGCTCAATAGAGCGACTTGGTTTTCTCAGGAATTATTTAATACTTTTGAATCGGACATTGAGTCAATAAACTTAGTTCCTTCGGGTTCGGGTGTTTTTGATATTTACTGTAACAACCAGCTTATTTTTTCAAGAAAAGAAAGTGGTGGTTTTGTCGATGTGGCTATCGTNAAACAAAGGATCCGGGACTTAATAGATCCTGATAGGAGTTTAGGGCACATAGACAATGTCAAATAAGTTAGATTTTTTTAATCATTTTTATTCTAATACCGGCCCATTGTCAAAAGTTTTAAAAAATTATCAATTAAGACAAGGACAGGTTGAAATGTCATCATTTGTGGATGATGCAGTGAATACAAATCAACCAGCCGTTATTGAAGCAGGAACCGGAATAGGAAAAACTATTGGCTACCTTCTTCCCCTATTGAGGCAAAATAAAAAAATAATAATTTCTACAGCGACTAAAAATTTACAAGATCAAATGCTACAAAAAGATTTTCCGGTTTTACAAAAAGCGCTTGGAATAAACTTCAATGTAAGTCTCCTTAAAGGAAGATCGAATTATTTATGCCACCACCGGATCTATCAGAATTCAGACTTGTTTTTTTCAAAAAATGATGCAGTAGCATTCAGTCACATCGAGTCGACTCTAAATGACTATAAGGCGGGTGATCTTAATGAGGTGGAAGACGTTAAATTATCCTCAAANATTATTCATGCAGTAACCTCAAATTCTGACAACTGCTTATTTAGTGACTGCAAGTACAGCAAAGAATGTTTTGTCAACAAAGCAAGAAGACGGGCTCATCAGGCTGAGGTGGTTATAGTTAATCATCATTTATTTTTTTCTGACTTTTTTAATGAAAATGACGAAGCGAATAGCTTGCTTCCAGAATCGGATGTTATTGTTTTTGATGAAGCACACAACCTGCTAGACTTAGCAACACTATATTCCAGCAAAACCTTTTCAACCTTAAAAACCAACCGCATCTTAGAAGAGCTGATTGCGCTTCTTAAAAAGTCATTTGTTAAGCTTGACCCAGTTACTAACCACTTTAACCATTACAACTTAATATTATCTCAGCTGAATGAAAGTATTAAGAATGAGAACAAAAGAATTTCTTTATACAAAATTAAAAATAAAACAAACTTCAAACAATCGTTATCTGATTTAACAGATTTGTTAGGATTGATCTCTGAGGTTATTTCATCAAATGGGTTGATCAATCGCGACATTGAGAATTCACTTAATGAGCTAAAAAGTTTAAATTCCATTTTGGCTGAAATTATTAATCCAACCAATAAAAAATATGCAATTTGGCTTGAAAGGTTTAATAGCTCTTTCTCTATTCATTTGACCCCAGTAGATATCAAGGGAATTTTTGGTGACGATTCCAAAAAAATTAATTCCAATTTTATATTTTCATCAGCAACAATTACCACGAACCAGGATTTTGAATATTTTAGAGAGTTGACGGGCTTTAAAGAAATTAAAACAAAAATTATCGATAGCCCATTTGATTATAGAAACAACGCTGTTTTGCACCTGCCTGAAAATTTACCTAATCCTAATGATCAAGAATATTCTTCGGCACTTACAGATTATGTATATCCTGCAATTAAGCTAAATGGGGGAAGAACATTAATACTCACAACATCATTGAGGGCCATAGATGAGATTGAAGTGAGATTGAATCAGATTATTAAAAGTAACTTTGATGATCTGAGTATACTTCGCCAGGGGAGTCAGCCAAACCAAATGCTCATAGATCAATTCAAGCAAAATAATCGATCGATATTGATAGGATCATTAGCTTTTTGGGAGGGGGTGGATTTAATTGGTGATGACCTTTCATTGCTAATAATTGATAAACTCCCCTTTAAGTCTCCAGACGATCCAGTTATTGATGCAAGAATAAACCTTATGGAAGAGAAAGACTTCTTCAAGAAAACGCAAATACCCATGACATCTCTATTGATCAAACAGGGTTTGGGACGGTTAATTCGTGACTTTAAGGACAAGGGCGTGGCTATAATTGGTGACAAAAGAATCAAACAAAAATTTTATGGCAAGCATATTCTAAATTCTCTTCCACCATATTATTTGATGGATGATTATAATGGAGTTTTAAAGTTTATCGAGTCAATGAAATGAATTTGCTGGCAATAGATACCTCTTCGTCACTATTTTCTATTTCCCTATCTTCTGGGGAACGTATTGAGATGAGAGAATTCGAGGCAGGGGTTACGCACTCAACAATCGTACTGGCAGAAATTAATAAAATACTTACAAAACTGGATTTGAAAATTTCTGAGTTGGACGGTATAGCTTTTTCATCAGGGCCTGGATCGTTTACCGGGATAAGAATTGCGGCAGGGGTAGCTTATGGCCTTGCTTATCCACACAAGATCCCGATAATTCCAGTAAGTTCTTTAGAAGTCATCGCCTCAATGTCTATGTCTAAGTACACCTTGGTAGCATTAGATGCTCGAATGAATCAGGTGTATATTGAATTATTTGAGCGAGATCAACAGACAAACTTGCAATCAATTTTTGAAGCAACTGTTGTCTCACCAAGTGAGCTTCCAGACATTCTTGAAACAATTCAGGATGACTTAATATTTATTGGTTCAGGGATTAATCTGTATGAAGAAAAATTTAAAGAAAAGTATAGCAATGTTAATTATAAAATCATGCAAGTAAAAACCAACGTATCTTCATTTCTGGCAGAATTGGCTATGAAGAAGCTTCCTTTAGAGTTTTCACTAAAAGATATTCAGCCAAAATACGTCAGGAATAAAGTAGCATTCACAATTTCTGAAAGATTAAGTAATGGAAATAATTGATTCCGCAGAAATATACATTGATGATGTAGTAAATATTGAACATTCCAACCCTCATCCATTATGGTCAAAAAAAAATTTCTTGGATTCACTTAAGTGTGATGATTTTTTTAAGATTGCACTTTCTGACGGGAAAGTCGCGGCATTTATTGTATCCAAGATAATGGGAAAAGAATGTGAAATAATCAATCTGGGTACTTTGCCNAAGATGAGAAGAAAGCTATTAGCCTCCAAACTTATTCAAGAATTAATTAATTTTTCGAAAAATAAATTTTTGGATCAAATTTTTTTAGAGGTTCGCGAATCGAACGATGCAGCCATTAATCTTTATAATAAATTTGGCTTCAATGAGTTGGGAATTAGGGCAAACTATTACCAAAGGGATAAGGGTAGAGAGGACGCGATAATTATGGGATTAACCTTATGACAAGCATTTTTAACGAAGAGGATCTATTGGCAGAGTTAAGTTTAATTCCTTTATGGGTCCAGCGCGAGGGTGGAAAAAGTAATTTAAAGAAAAAAGTTACCTTCACAGAACTTCATCAGAGAGAAGAATTTCTATTCACTATTTTAAATATGAAAAATAAAACCTTAGCGATTGGCTTTGATTTGGGGCAAGATAGTGATGCAGAAAAAAAATTAATGACTAGCATCAATAGTTTTTTATCTACACTTGGGGATGTCAGTTACAAAAAAAATACAATGGACCAAATTGCAGAAACGCATGATGAATCTGTTAAAATTTTGTTGACTGATCAAAATGATTTAAACAAGTCATCGTTCTTGATACTCCCCTCTCTTGCAAGAATGAATGAGGATTATTTATTAAAAAAAGAGTTGTGGGAAAAAATTAAAGAGAATTTACATTTATGAAATCAAGCCAATTTTTTATATCAACGCTCAAAGAAGCTCCTCAGGATGCAGAGTTAATTAGTCATCAACTTATGATAAGAGCAGGTTTCATAAAAAAATTAAGTTCTGGACTTTACTCATGGATGCCTATTGGATTAAGAGTGTTAAAAAAGATCGAAAGTATTATACGAGATGAGATGGCTAAAGCTGACGCTATAGAGCTTCTGATGCCAGCAATACAGCCGGCTGATCTCTGGCAAGAATCTGATAGATGGGAACAGTTTGGACCGCAAATGCTTAAGATTAAAGATAGGCACGATAATGAATTTTGTTTTGGGCCAACACACGAGGAAGTTATTACCGATATCGTTAGAAAAGAAATCAAAAGTTACAAGCAACTACCGATAAATTTTTATCAAATTCAAACAAAGTTTCGTGACGAAATTAGACCTAGATTTGGGGTGATGAGAGCCAGAGAATTTATGATGAAGGATTCTTATTCGTTTCATGCAAATTCGCAATCTTTGGATGATACCTACAAAAAAATGTATGAAGCTTACACCAAGATTTTCGGTAGGATAAAATTAGATTTTAGGCCAGTAAAAGCAGATACGGGGGCAATTGGAGGTGAAACTTCTCATGAGTTTCATGTTTTGGCTGATTCGGGAGAGGATCTTATTGCTTATTCGGATGAATCTGATTATGCAGCTAATATTGAAATGGCAACTACAACTTTTGTTGATAATCGAAAAAGTGATATCTCGAAATTGGAAAAAGTACTTACCGAGAATGTCAGTTCCATTGAAAGCCTGGTTCAATTTTTTCATTGTGAGGCTAGTAAGATTCTGAAAGCCGTGGCTTTTATTGCGGATAAGAAATTTTATCTCTGCTTTGTTTCGGGCGATCGTGAAATTAACTTGGTGAAGCTTAAAAAACAACTAAATGCTGATCAATTGTTTCCAGCTAAAGATGAAGAAGTTTTATCAAGAGGATTGTGCCCAGGATTTATTGGTCCAGATAAAAATTTTAAAGAGGATATGGAGGTCTTATATGATCACTCTTTGTTAAGAATGCAAGATATGGTCTGCGGTGCAAATGAAATAAATTATCATTTTAAAAATTTTAATTTTACTGATGATTTAAGCTATGTTGATATCAGTAATGTTAAGGAAGGTGATATTAGTCCGGATGGAAAAGGTCAATTAAAATTCTGTAGAGGAATTGAGGTTGGACATATATTTCAGCTGGGAAGAAAATATACGACAGCCTTGCAAGCGAGTTTCTTAAATGAAAATGGTGTTTCAGAAATTTTAACAATGGGTTGTTATGGGATTGGCGTTTCCAGAATAGTTGCGGCCGCAGTTGAACAAAACAATGATGATAATGGAATGATACTTCCAGATTCAATCGCTCCATTTGAATTGGTAATAATTCCTATTGGCATTAACAAGAGTGAAACAGTTAAGAGTGTGGCTACAAAAACTTACGAGGCACTTAAAAAAATTGGTATCGATGTGTTGTTGGATGACAGAGATATGCGACCAGGAATAATGTTTGCTGAGTCTGATCTGATGGGTATTCCTCATCGATTAGTGATTGGTGAAAAGAGCCTAGCCGATGGCGAGGTTGAATATAAATCCAGAACTATGGAGAATCCAGAAAAAATAAAATTAACGGATATTGAAGATCATCTTAAATCCAAGATAGAACTAGACTAGCAACCCAGCTCTACTTAAACAAATTGTATGCATGATAGGTCCCGAACTCACCTTCTGAATCAATAAACAAGAAAAAATATCCATTGATTGTGTAGCCCAGTCCATTGAAATGATTTTTTGCTCTTACCTTAAGATCTTTTGGCAGGTTTGATGCCCCTTTAAAATTTCCTTTAAGATCAAACGTTAGGAATTTTTTGTGGTCTACGTCCAGCAAAACCAATTCATGATCTTTCTTACCGGAAAAAGCGACATAGTGATCGGTTATATCATGGTGCTCCGCACCGGCCGCTGAAATATCTAATTTGATTTCGCTTTTTATCTCATTGGACGATGCATCAATCACACGAACAACGTTACTTTTTTCCTGTTTGGCATAATAAACATTATTTTTGGCATCGTAGGTTGGCATCGTTCCCGCACTTCCAAAAGTTTCTGAAAACCCAGAAATAGTAGTTGATCGATTATTCGGTAGCCCTTTGTCATCCAGTTCGATTTTAAAAATTCCTGTATTGGGATAAAATCCAGCGGCACTGGATACATTGTAAGTTACGGTTTCAAGTGATTTTGTATTGTCATTGAAATAGATTGACCTGTTATCAAATCCAGGGTTAAACGATTTAATATATACCCCCTCTTCATCAAATACATGCACTTCTGATTTGGAGAAGGGTTCAAGACCTAAAGGTGCCAATCCTCCGTCACCAATGTAATATTTTTTTTCTACGGGGATGTATGCAACCGTCATTGGGCGTGTGGTTGATTCTTTTGCTAATGGGATTTTAAATTTGAGTTGTGCATTTTCAAGAGGCTCGGCATAGATACTCAGTGAAAAAATTAAAGTAAATAAAATTGATAAAACTCGCATATGGTACCCTTTGTTTAAATAGTAATTATTTGTCAGTCTGTTTAAAATTTCGTTCAATAAACATTGCATCCCCATAGCTGAAAAAACGATATTTTTTATTGATTGCATGGAGGTAAGCTTCCATCATAAATTTATGTCCACCGAAAGCGGATACTAACATCAATAAAGTACTTTTGGGTAAATGAAAGTTTGTGAATAGAGCGTCAATGACTTTAAATTTGTAACCAGGGTAAATAAAGATATCTGTTTTTTGAAAGTTAGGATTTTGTACACCGCTTTGGAAAGCAGATTCTAATGCTCGTAAAGCTGTGGTACCAATCGCAATAACCCTTCCGCCCCTTGCTTTAGTTTCTTTAATTTGGTCGAATACTTCCAAAGGTACAATGAAGTCTTCACTGTGCATAGAATGATTTTCTATTATATTTTCCCTTACCGGCTGAAATGTTCCAGATCCTACATGCAGCGTTATAAATGCATGATTTATGTTTTTTTTTCTCAGTTGCGGAAAAAATTTATCATCAAAATGTAATCCAGCAGTTGGCGCTGCAATCGCACCCATCTGGCTTGCAAAAACCGTCTGATACCTGTCATTATCTTGATCGTTATCACTTCTTGTAATATAAGGAGGAAGGGGAAGATGTCCGTGATTGGTTATGACATCATCAATATTATGACTAACTTTAAGAATAAATAATTTACCGACTCTTTCTAACACTTCAAAGATATTTTCTTTTCCAACGAGAATCTTTAGACCAATGTCGATTTTTTTTGAAGTACCAATGTGAGTCAAAACAGTATGATCATCGATAATTTTTTCAATAAGAATTTCGACTTTACCGCCAGTTGGTTTATTGCCATAAATTCTTGCATTAATTACCTTGGTATTGTTAAAGATGAGAAGGTCTTCAGGGTTCAGGTAAGATAAGAAGTCATTAAATTGCTTGTCTTTTTTTTCCATCAGAACAGGATCAAGGACTAATAGTTTGCTGTCGCTTCTTCCCTCTAATGGAAATTGAGCTATTAACTCTTCTGGCAAATGGTAATCAAATTCTTCTATATTCATCTTGTAAACGTTGTTATAATTTCGGTGGGCCGGGATGGCGGAATTGGTAGACGCACGGGATTCAAAATCCCGCGCTGGCAACAGCGTGAGAGTTCGATTCTCTCTCTCGGCACCAAACTGAAAGTGATTATATATTATTTAATGATTGAAAAAAAATTAAAAAACTCTAAAGAAATTTCCTCGATTATCATTAGACCAAATCCTGCTATGCCATGGAATATTATAAAGCGGGTCTATTTAATCTTTGGCCTGTTTATACTAATGATTGCCATTGCTCTCTCTTACGTCAATCTATACCTCGCTATTCCTTTTTATGGAATTGAATTTCTGATACTTGGCTATGCTTTATATATAACCGCACTTAAGAGTACTTTTTATGAAGAAATTTTAGTTGATGAGTATAATATACGTGTCAGATTTGTAATGAGAAAGAATGTAAAGGAATATATTTTAGTTAAGGACTGGACTAACTTCCAATATGAGCCCCCAACAAACCTTAAGCATTCAACTCTATTTTTTATTCAAAATAATAAGAAAATCCTTTTAGGACAAAGAGTTACTGATAAAGAGCGAGAAGTTTTGAAGAATTTGATAAAAAAAATCTAGAAAAAAATAGATTTTTAGGTTGAAAAGTTGTTACAAATTAGTTACATTTACGAAGTTGTAATCTTTTTAATTAATTTTAAGCATTGTGAAGAGAGAAAGCATGACAAGTATATTTAAAAAAGCAATCCAAGCAATTTTCTTAGTAACACTACCCATATCTGCTTTTGCCGATTGGGCACTGAACATGAGAGAGGGAGTTACACCAATCAGCCAAAAAGTATATGACATGCATATGGTTTCTCTATGGGTTGTAACAATAATCGGCATTATTGTATTTGGTATTATGTTTTGGTCTATCTTTCATCACAGAAAATCACGTGGCGTAAAACCTGCTAAATTCTCTCACAGCACCACAGTTGAAATTATTTGGACAGCGATACCACTTCTTATAATTATCGGTCTTGCAATTCCAGCAACTAAATTATTGATTGAGATGGATGATACATCTGAAACCGCGTTAACTGTTAAAGCTGTTGGTTACCAATGGAAATGGAAATACGAATATCTTGAAGATGATTTAACCTTATACAGTAACCTCGATGAAAAAAGCGTTGAATTAAGCCAGCGTGCTGATGATGTTGATCCAATGGAGTACAGTGATTACCTATTAAATGTGGATGAGCCTCTAGTGCTTCCTACAAACACCAAAATAAGAATTCTTACAACAGCCAACGATGTGATACATGCCTGGTGGGTTCCTGATCTAGGGTGGAAGCGTGATGCGATACCTGGTTTTATTAACGACAACTGGGCTTATATTAATGAACCAGGCACTTATCGTGGACAATGCGCTGAGATTTGCGGTAAAGGTCACGGCTATATGCCTATTGTAGTAAAAGCTGTTTCAATGGATGATTACAAGGTATGGGTTGCAGAAAAAAAACAAGAACAAGACGAAGCTAATGCCGCATCCAGCAAAACTATGACAAAAGAAGAGTTGATGACCAAAGGTGAGGCGGTTTATAAAGCCAATTGTTTAGCTTGTCACCAAGCGAATGGTCAAGGTGTTAAAGGAGTTTTCCCTGCTTTAGCCGGTAGTAAAATTGCTACCCAACCTGAAAATCTGAAAACACATATTACACACATTCTTTATGGTAAAAATTTGATGCCACCTTTTGGGGAACAGTTAAATGATGGCGATATTGCTGCCGTTACAACTTACGAGAGAAATGCTTGGGGTAATGACACTGGTGATGTAGTTCAACCAGGCGACATTGCCGCAGAAAGAAAATAATAATAAGTTAATAATTAAAATATATATTTTATGAGGAAAATATTATGAGTACATTAGCACACGAACATGACCACCATCATGCTCCTTCAGGATTAAAGCGCTGGATTTTTTCAACTAACCACAAAGATATCGGAACGCTATATCTGATTTTTGCATTGATGATGTTCTTTATTGGTGGCGCTATGGCAATGATTATTCGTGCTGAATTATTTCAGCCGGGCCTCCAGTTTGTCGACCCGCAATTTTATAATTCAATGGTTACCGTTCATGCCCTCATCATGATCTTNGGTGCCGTCATGCCAGCAGGTGTTGGCCTTGCTAACTGGATGATTCCTCTTATGATTGGAGCGCCGGATATGGCTCTACCAAGAATGAATAACATGAGTTTCTGGATTTTACCTTTCGGTTTTGCACTTTTGATTAGTACATTATTTATGAATGGTGGGGGCCCAGCTGGCGGTTGGACAATGTATCCTCCTCTTGTATTGCAGTTAAACGATGCATTCCCATTTTTAATTTTTACGGTTCATATTCTTGGTGTTTCATCCATTATGGGTGCAATCAATATCATCGCTACTGTATTTAACATGCGTGCTCCTGGCATGACACTAATGAAAATGCCATTATTTGTTTGGACTTGGGTGATCACAGCATTCTTATTAATCGCTTCATTACCGGTACTTGCTGGTGCGGTGACAATGCTTTTAACTGACAAATACTTCGGTACTAGTTTCTTTAGCGCTGCTGGTGGTGGAGATCCGGTTCTATTCCAGCACATCTTCTGGTTCTTTGGACACCCTGAAGTTTATATCTTAGCGTTACCGGCATTTGGAATTGTTTCCACAATTATTCCAACGTTTGCAAGAAAACCACTTTTTGGCTATGCATCAATGGTTTATGCAACAGCATCAATTGCGATCCTTTCATTCTTTGTATGGGCTCACCACATGTTTACAGTAGGGATGCCAATTAAAGGTGAATTATTTTTCATGTACGCAACAATGTTAATTGCTGTTCCTACAGGCGTGAAAGTATTTAACTGGATGGCTACTATGTGGAAAGGTGCAATGACTTTCGAGGCGCCTATGTTGTTCTCAATCGCTTTTGTGATTTTATTCACAATAGGAGGTTTCTCTGGACTAATGTTAGGAATTACGCCAGTGGATTTCCAGTACCATGACACCTATTTTGTAGTGGCTCACTTCCATTATGTGTTGCTAACCGGTGCAGTATTCTCACTTATGGCAGCTGCTTACTACTGGCTACCTAAATGGACAGGTTATATGTACGATGAAAAATTGGCGAAGATACACTTCTGGCTATCAGCTATAGCTTCGAATGTATTATTTTTCCCACAACACTTCTTAGGTCTTGCTGGTATGCCAAGAAGGATCCCGGACTACAACATCCAATTTGCTGATTTCAACATGATCTCAAGTATAGGTGGTTTTGCATACGGCATCAGTCAATTATTATTTGTTTATATAGTTATCAAGTGTGCGCTTGGCGGTAAAAAAGCTAAAGCTCAGGCTTGGGAAGGTGCAAAAGGACTTGAGTGGACTGTTCCGTCACCAGCACCATTCCATACATTTGAAACACCTCCTAAATTAACAAAGGCAATGCTTGAAAATTAATATATGGCATTAACCAAGGAGGAGAAAAAAGATTTAGGTAAGAAGAATAAGCGATTAGCAATAATTTTAGGACTGGTCGCTTTTTCCTTTTACTTATTTTTTGTTCTAAGCAATCTTTAAGATGGCAAAGAAACAAGGTGATATTAAGAAGACCACAACCACACTTTTTTTTGTAACAATATTAATGTTTGGTTTTGGNTATGCGATGGTNCCTCTGTATGATACATTCTGTCAAATTACAGGACTGAATGGAAAAACACAAAGGGTTATCGAGACAAAAGGGGAGGAAGTAGTTGTTAGTAATCGAGAGGTTAGGATACTCTTTGACGCTAACGTGAACGGAGATTTGCCATGGAGGTTGAAGCCAACCATTAAGGCAATTAAAGTTCAGCCAGGGAAGTTCTATGACGCAACATATTCGGTGACAAATATGTCTAATGAAGCAGTTGTTGGTCAGGCCATTCCAAGTGTTTCCCCTCAAATTGCATCGCTATATTTTAAAAAGTCAGAATGTTTTTGTTTTGTTAATCAGCTCTTAGAGCCTGGAGAAACAAAAGACATGCTGGTAAGATTTGAAGTAGATAGAGATTTGCCNGAAGACGTGGGAGCACTGACACTCTCCTATACATTNTTNAGAGCAAAAGGTGATAATTCATAAATTTGATATAGGATTTGAATATGGCAACAAAAGACATTTATTACGTACCTGAAGGAAGTAAGTGGCCAATTTTTGGAAGCTTTGCTTTGTTTGTTTTATTTATTGGAGGTGCATTACTGTTTAATGGTAATGCCAACGCTAATTTTGTATTGTATTTAGGAATCGCTTTAGTCTTCTATATGTTTGTTGGCTGGTTCAACGACGTAATTGGAGAAAGCCGTTCTGGAAAATACAGTGGCCAAGTTGATGTGAGCTTTAGAATGGGTATGGGATGGTTCATATTTTCTGAGGTAATGTTTTTTGCTGCTTTCTTTGGCGCTCTNTTTTATGCAAGNATGTTTTCAATTCCATGGCTTGGTGGCCTNGGAGGAGGTTCAGCAACGCATGANTTCCTATGGTCTGCCTTTGAAGCATCATGGCCNCTAAGTGTAACTCCTGATCCAACTAACTTTGATCAACCTAAAGAAGTTATTCCTGCCTTTGGAGTCCCAGGAATAAATACGCTTATACTTTTAACAAGCGGAGTAACGGTAACATTTGCTCATTGGGCACTAAAAAATAATAAGCGTGCTAATTTAAATATCTGGCTAGCACTCACAGTAATTCTTGGATTTGTTTTTGTTTACTTTCAAGCTGAAGAGTATGCACATGCTTACGGAGATTTAAATCTTAAATTGAGCTCTGGTATTTACGGGTCAACTTTTTATATGCTTACTGGATTCCATGGATTCCACGTTACTATGGGTGCGATTATGTTGTTAGTGATCTTGCTTAGAACAATAAAAGGTCATTTCAGCAAGAAAGATCACTTTGCATTTGAAGCTGTAGCTTGGTACTGGCACTTTGTTGACGTAGTGTGGTTAGGTTTGTTTATATTTGTATACTGGATCTAATTTAGTTTACAAAAAAAAGCTACCTAAATGGTAGCTTTTTTTATTAGTGATTAGGTTGAATTAGGCCCAGTTTGTATCCAATGAGAATGAGAACAAATAGTAAAATAGACAGTCCAACNCTTATTGTTAATGAAGCAACCATTCTATTGCTTTGATTTACATCCTTCATTAGAAAATGAAGACCGCTGGTTAATGATAAAATAACAATAATAAGTAAAAACACGATTAAAGATTTGTATAAAGTTTGAATATCCATATCTCAATATTATAGGAACTTACTAAGCTTTGAAAGCGATAATTAAATCATATTTCCTAACAGTTTTATTTCTGGTAGCTTTTATATTATTTGTTCGTCTAGGTTTTTGGCAGCTGGATCGTGCTGATCAAAAGAATACTATTAACTCCGAATACGTTAAAAGACAAGCAGAAGAAATAATNGAAGATGAGTCACTAATTAGTGAGAAATTATTATGGAGAAAATTCATAATATCTGGAAAGTTTATAGAGCCCAATATATTTTTGGATAACCAGATGAATTATCGAACTGCTGGCTATGTAATTTTAACTCCCTACAAAACTATCAATAATAAAATTATACTCATTAATCGCGGCTGGCATCCCCTTCCTGAGTTAAGAAATCAAATACCAAGAATTGAAAAAAATATTGATAAAAAATTAGTGGGTGTATTAACGCCGATTCCTGCTCATGGGATCGTATTAGGTGGAAATAATTATGAAGAAATAAATAGTCAGTCTATCAGAATACAGCGCGTAGATTTAGACGAGCTTATAAGTAAGCTAAATGTTGAAAAATTTGATCTTTATCCATTCATGCTTACATTGACTGATCCAATCGATAAAAATTTAACCTCAAATTTAATATTGCCAGTTTCTGATTCGGAAAAAAATTATGGTTATGCATTTCAGTGGTTTGCATTTGCTTTAACATTGCTGATTATTTTTGTTGTCTTGAGAAAGAAGAAGAAATGATTTCTAAAGTTTTAAAAGCTCGGATCTATTTAATAATAATCCTTTTTTTATTTACCACACCATTCATAGCATCTTGGTACCTTGTATTTTTTACAGATTTTAAAAAAAATGACCAGGGTGTGGAGCATGGTGAGTTGATCGTTCCGGTATTAAAAGTGGGGCCAATCTATGCGCAATCAATCAACAGTCAAGAGGTTAGGGAGTTAAAAGATAAATGGATATTAACGGGCTTCACGCAAGAAAGATGTGATGACCGNTGTGAGCAATTGCTCTATAAGTTGAGACAAATTAGACTTGCGATTGGAAAAGATATCGACAAGGTTGATCGCTTGGTCATTAGTATTGATAATCTTCAGTCCCATGTTGAACAATACAAGGGGCAAAATATTATAGTGGATCCAGATGAAAGAGATCGTTTATATGTATTATTCCAGCAGGTTGAAAATTTCGATCAGGGTAGTATCTTTCTTATTGATCCTTATGGATTTTTGATGATGCAATACGATTTTGATGCTGAGCCCAAAGGTATNATTCGCGATATTGAGCGTTTAATCAAAAATTCAAAGTAATTTTGACACAATGTCTCTAAGTTTTTGATAGCTAATCTCACCAATAATAGTATTACTTAGCCTTTTATTTTTATCGATAATAATCGTCGTTGGTGTAAGTTTAACATTCTGAAACTGCTGAATAATTTTCCCGTTCGTATCAAGAATGACGTCAAAAGGAAGACTTCTATCTTTGGAGAAGTTTACAACTCTACTGGGAATATCATAAGGCATTGCAATTGCAAAAAGCGCGATCTCATGAGAGTGTTTTTCATAGAGCTTAACAAGTTCNGGCATTTCNTTGATGCATGTNGAGCAATCTGTTGCCCAGAAGTTTAAGACTATAACTTTATCCTCGATATNAGAAGTCTCTATTGTTTTCCCATCAATAGATTGCAGGGTAAGATTGGAAACAATGGTGGCTTTATTTAAAGCAAAAAGGCTAAATATTATAAGAATAATGAATAGTAAAATTAATAAGTTTTTGAGTTTTTCATGCATAACATTTATTAAGACTTTGTTATAATCTAGCGTTCAGATTTTATTAACATATTACCATTTTTAACGACAATGATTTTTTATAAAAGACTTATATTATTAGCGATGTTACTAGCACTTGTTGTAGTATCATTTGGCGCATACGTAAGACTCACTGATGCTGGCCTCGGATGCCCTGATTGGCCAGGCTGTTATGGAACCCTTACCGTACCAGAGAGTATAGATGCGATAGCAAATGCTCAAGATATTTACCCTGACAGTCCAATCGAAAGCGATAAGGCATGGATAGAAATGATTCACAGATATATTGCTGGGATTCTTGGATTCATGATTCTATTAATAACCAGTTTATCCTTTGTATTTAGAGATCGAATTAATTACTCCATGAAATGGCCCATTGGACTCTTGTTATTAGTTGGTTTCCAGGGAGCATTGGGAATGTGGACAGTCACCTTATTACTTAAGCCTGCTGTTGTTTCATCACACCTGATTGGTGGAATGTCAGTTCTCGGACTCTTAACTTTTTTAATGCATAGAAATTACGGAACACACCGAGAAAATTTCATTACTGGAAGCTTAGATAGAAAGTTAGTTAGGTTTGCATTGGTGCTTTTGTTTATTCAGATCGCCTTAGGAGGTTGGACAAGTACAAATTATGCCGCANTAGCATGNACTGACTNTCCAACATGTCATGGATCATTTATTCCAGAAATGGATTTTGATAATGCNTTTACTTTATTTCGTGACCTTGGTGTAACCGCCTATGGGGANCCATTAACCATTCAGGCATTACATGCAATTCANTGGGTCCANAGANTTGGGGCAATTATTGTATTATTCTATATGTTATATATTTCTTATATCCTAAAGATTAATAAAGGGTTTAACCTGTGGAGAACTTCTTTGATTGCAGTTGTGATTTTTCAGTTCATCATTGGAGTTGCCAATCTTTTATTACATCTTCCAATTGTTCTAGCAACATTACATAATCTTGGGGCTGCACTGCTTGTTATTATTTTAGTGGGAATTAATTCGAGAATTACAAAACCATGGAAAGAGTAAATCCAGTGAATGATAAACTAAGAATTAACGGAGATAGCTTGAAAAGCTTCTTAGCATTAACGAAGCCTAGAGTATGTTCTCTGATAGTTTTTACAGCAATTATTGGCATGTTTTTAGCAANACCCGGNATGGTTCCNTGGGATATTTTAATTATTGGCTCCATTGGGATTGGATTTGTTTCCGGTGCTGCGGCAGCATTTAACTGTTTGATAGAGGAAAAAATAGATGCACTAATGGCTCGAACAAGAGGGCGTCCTTTGCCGCTTGGCCAGGTATCTCAAGTTGAGACAATCATCTTTTCAACAGTGCTTGGAGGGCTGGGTTTAGCGCTATTATTTTTCTTTATTAATCCATTAACCATGTGGCTAACCCTAATAACTTTTTTTGCGTATGCAGTAATTTATACAGTGTTCCTCAAGCCAGCCACACCTATGAATATTGTAATTGGTGGAGCATCAGGCGCAATGCCACCAGTACTAGGATGGGCGGCTGTAACCAATCAAGTTAATCCCGAGGCGCTTATCTTATTTCTCATTATTTTCTGTTGGACCCCGCCACATTTTTGGGCTTTAGCCTTATACAGAAGAAAAGAATACGAGAAGGTTGGAATGCCAATGCTGCCTGTTACCCATGGTGAAAAATACACCAGATTGCAGATTGTTCTTTACACGATTATTTTAATTATTGTGACCATGATGCCTTTCAGTGTTGGCATGGCTGGGCTTATTTATATAGGGTTTGCTACGATCTTAAATGCTTATTTTCTCTTCTACACGGTGATGCTATATCGAGAATATTCTGATAAACTATCTATGAAAATATTTCGGTATTCTATATGGTATTTAGGACTTATTTTCTTAGCATTTTTAATAGACCATTATTTTAAATTTAAATTTATTTAGTAACTGATACAAAGGATTTTTATGAGTAAGAACAGTGAATTAAGAAGTGTTATTGAGACGACAGCAGTTGTTATAGGAAGTTTTGTAGCAGCGGTAATACTAATTGTTTTATTAACTAAAGACTACTCTTCAGCTGAACCCGCTGCTGAAAAGGTAGTCGAGACTTCAAATACAGAGCCAGTAGCACAAGTAGTCATGGACACAGCTGAATCTGATAGTTCAGACTCTTCAGGCGCTGCAATCGATGCTAAAAAAATAGTAGCAGCTAACTGTGCTATGTGTCATGAGGGTGGACTGATGGGTGCGCCTAAGATTGGCAGTGAAGACCAATGGGCCCCAAGAATTGCTCAAGGTAAAGATACGCTCATTTCTCATGCAATAAATGGTATTCGACAAATGCCTGCGCGTGGAGGTAATGCTAAGCTTTCTGATGAAGAAGTTGCAGCCGCAGTCATTGACATGGCGAATGCTTCAGGCGGAAACTTATAACGATTATATAAATGGCAGCTTACGTTATTAGTGACGTACAAGGCTGCCATTTTTCATTTCTAGATCTATTAGATTCAATAGCATTTAACAAAAAAAATGACCAACTTATTTTTGTTGGTGACTTAGTCAATCGTGGTAAAAATTCCAGGAAATTTATAAAGTGGTGTTTTGCAAACCGTTTAACTATAAAATCTGTTCTTGGTAATCATGACCTTCACTTTTTAGCTGTTTTTTTTGGTATTAAAAAACTTAACAATTCAGATACGCTTTCAAAGTTACTCAAATCGAAAGATGTCGATAATTATGTAGATTGGTTGTTATCCTTACCATTAGCATTGCGCTTTGATGACTATTTGATTGTTCATGCGGGTATTCATCCAAATTGGTCTCTTCAAGATTCTTTGCAGTATTCTGAAGAGGTCTCTAAATCACTTAAAAAAAACCCATACAAATTCCTATCTAAAATGTATGGGAATAATCCAGGTTTTTGGGCTGAGGATTTAAAAAAAAATGACAGAAGGCGGATGATCGTTAATATTTTTACAAGAATGAGAATGTTAAATAAGGATCTATCGCTCGATTATGAATACAAGGGAGATATACCCAACAACCATGGAAAGTCAAAACCATGGTTTTCGTATAGAAATCAAAATAAAGATATTAATATTATATCGGGGCACTGGTCGGCTATCGATATTCAAAAACATCAGTATGGTTTTTCGATTGACTCTGGATGTGTTTGGGGCGGTCGCCTAACAGCACTCAGATTATCTGATTTAAAAATTTTTCAAGCAAAGGCAAATCCAAAGGATTTATGTGTTTAATTTAAATTCCACTAAATCTTCAATTTGACTTAACGAGGGTTTGTGGTTTTGACCTCCCTGAGACTGAATCTTAAAAAAAGCTAGTGCAGAGCCTAGTTTTGCAGATTGTTCTAAACCCCATTTCTTTATAATACCAAACGCAAGTCCAGCCCTAAAGGCATCACCACAACCAGTTGGGTCTATTGGTTTATCGACCTTGAATGCTGGCACATCATATGATTTACCTTTCTCAAAAATTGTCGCACCAGATGCACCTTTGGTAATAACAAGCCCTTCAACTTGTTGGCCAATTTCTTGTAAGGATAATCCAGAGTTTTTTACTAACAATTCAGCTTCGTAATCATTAACGGTTATGTATGAAGCTTTATCAATAAAGCTGGTTAACTCTTCTTGATTAAACATAGGTAGTCCTTGTCCCGGATCAAAAATAAAGGGGATATTGAGCATAAAAGATTCGTTAGCATGCTGGATCATCCCATCTTTGCCGTCTGGAGAAATTAGGATGAGTTTTGGTTTTTCATTAATTTTAAGAATGCTGTTGTGATGACTAGCGCTCATAGCACCTGGGTGAAATGCAGTAATTTGGTTATCATCAAGGTCTGTAGTAATAAATGCTTGCGCAGTAAATGTTTTATTAATCTGGGTTAGGTATTTGGTATTAATCTTTTGTAATTCCAACCAATCATGATAACTAGAAAAGTCCTCGCCAACTGTGCTCATTATTAAGAAATCTGCGGCTACTAGATTCAGGTTATAACCAATATTACCAGCCGTTCCACCAAAATTTTTTTTCATTTCGGGTACGTAAAAGGCTACACTTAATTTATGGATTTGGTCTGGCATTATATGGTTTTTAAAGTAATCCTGAAAAACCATGATCGAGTCAAATGCCATAGACCCGCAAACTAATATACTCATTTATTTCCTTAAGGTTTATATATTACAAGAAATACAACTGCAATTAAAATCAATACGGGAGCTTCGTTAAAGATACGATAAAAAACATGACCGTTTCTATTTTGATTATTCTTAAACTGGTTAAGAAAAATCCAACAGAAATAATGATAAATGATCAAAATTAACACAAGTGAAAGTTTGTAATGAAGCCATGCCCCNTGGTAATCAAAGTTATAAATAAGGAGTAGTCCGAAGAAGATAGTTAGTATGCCACCCGGCGTCATGATCCCATAAAATAATTTTCTTTCCATTATTTTAAAACGTTCATCGCTAATTTTATCTTTAACTTCTGCATGATAAACGAATAGGCGTGGCAGATAAAAAAGCCCAGCAAACCAGGTCACCATAAAAATAATATGTAATGATTTCATCCAAAGCATAACTGTTATTCTACATCTTTAATTTATTAATAACCCTAAATTTCTTAGCGTTGATACAAAGGGTATCGCATGATATCCTTTGGTTTTATATTTTAATAATTTCATGAACGCACCAATATCAACGGATTTTTTAAAAGCACAATCTAAATTCTCAAAAAAATTAAGAGAGATTCCATATAATTACACATCCTTTTCTGATAGAGAAATTGTTTTTCGATTTCTTGGAGAAGAAATGTGGAATATTATCGAAGAATTAAGAGGTCATAGAAAAACAGGAATCTCAGCAAGGATGCTTTTCGAGGTTCTTGGAGACTTATGGGTAGTTACAAGAAACCCATATTTGCAAGATGATTTATTAGATAATCCAAAAAGACAAAAACAGTTGGTGGATGCGCTGAATCATAGAATTAATTCTATTGAAACAAGAAGCTTTGGAAATATTAAAGTATCTCAGTTAGTGGTTTCAGCAAGAAGGGCAGTGGATGAGTTTGAAATGTCTTTTGGATCAACCAAGCTTTTAAGAAAAAAAGTTCTAAATAGTCTAAAAAAAGTTACAAAAAAACATAANATTCAATTTGATGGTTTGGCTAGAGTGTCGCATGTCACAGACGCAACTGACTGGCGAGTTGAATTTCCTTTTGTTGTCGTAAATCCAGATACTGAGGAAGAAATTCCGAGTATTGTAAAAAAACTCATTGAGCTAGGCTTGACAATCATACCTAGGGGAGGTGGAACAGGTTATACCGGTGGAGCAATNCCTCTGACAAATATGTCTGCTGTTATCAATACTGAAAAATTAGATTCAATTTCCTCGATTCATTATGCAGATCTTCCTGGTGTAGCAAATAAAGTCCCAGTTGTGGATTGCGGTGCCGGNGCTGTTACAAGAAGAGTAATGGAGGCAGCATCTTTTNGTGGCTTGGAGTTTGCTACAGACCCAACATCAGCTGATTCTTGTTGTATTGGTGGCAATGTTGCGATGAATGCTGGTGGCAAAAAAGCAGTCTTATGGGGAACGGCGTTAGATAATTTATCTTCGTGGAAGATGGTTGATCCAAATGGGGATTGGATTATCGTAAACAGATTAGATCATAACCTTGGAAAGATACATGATATTGATTCAGCAAAATTTGAGATTCTGCGAATTGATTCAGAAAATCAAAAAGAATTAAGACCTCGAGAAGTTCTTGATATTCCTGGGCATAAATTCCGAAAGATAGGTCTTGGAAAAGATGTTACGGATAAATTTTTAAGTGGGCTACCGGGAGTTCAGAAAGAAGGTTGTGATGGGCTGATTACGTCAGCAACATTCATCCTTCACAAAATGCCTCAGTTTGTGAGAACTGTTTGTTTAGAATTCTTTGGCCAGGTTGGTGACGCTGTTCCTTCTATCGTAGAAATTAAAAATTATATTGATCAAACTGATAATGTTGTCTTGGCTGGGCTGGAACATCTTGATGATAGGTATATCAAAGCAGTTGGTTATTCAACAAAGGCACCTAAAACTGAAAGACCTAAAATGGTCTTAATCGCAGATATTGCATCAGATGATGAGTCAATCGTTGGTTCAGTTTGTTCTCAGGTTGTTGCAATTGCCAACAGAAGGTCTGGTGAGGGCTTTATTGCTGTCTCCGAGGATTCAAGAAAGAAGTTTTGGGCAGACCGTGCAAGAACTGCAGCGATTGCTAGACATACAAATGCTTTAAAATCAATGAAGATGTTGTTATCCCATTGGAGCGATTGGGGGAGTATTCTAATGGCATTGAGAGACTTAACATTGAATTATCGATCAAGAATAAATTAATGATTTTAGAATCGGTATTAAGTTTTATTAGCTCATACAAGGCTAATCCTGAAAATGAAGAATTTGACAAAGAGCTTTATGCCGATAAATTACTTTTGGCTCAAAATCTAATTACTAAAGTCGGGTCGGTTTGGAATTTATTATTATCAAATTTAGATAATCCAATTTCAAGTATTGATTATGGTAATAACGATCTTTCTTTTGATTCCACAATTTTTGAGCTAATACAAACTAAAAAAATTAAGATTTCATGGAAGTCAGAGGTGTTAGCACCCCTGACAGAAATATTTTCTGGAAGAGAATTTGAGCAGGTAATCAAAGGTATCAAAGATGCGCATCAAAAAATATTAAAGTCCCGAGTATTTATAGCTCTCCATATGCATGCCGGGGATGGAAATGTGCACACAAATATTCCTGTTAATTCCGATGATTACTTAATGATGCACGATGCACAAAATGCAGTTTCAAGGGTAATGGTTCTTGCAAAAAGTTTAAACGGAGTGATCTCTGGTGAACATGGTATTGGAATCACAAAGATGGAGTTCTTAGATAGTGAGACCATCGAAACTTTTAAAAAGTACAAAGAACAAGTTGACCCAAATGGACATTTTAATAAAGGCAAGCTCCTCCAGGGATCTGGATTAGAGAATGCTTATACCCCAAGCTTTGGATTGTTGGAAGAAGAATCAATAATTATGGAACAATCAGAGATGGGCGATATAGCTGAATCTATAAGCTCATGCTTAAGGTGTGGAAAATGTAAACCTGTATGTACAACACATGCTCCACGAGCTAATCTGATGTATAGCCCTAGAAATAAAATTCTTGGTACATCGCTTTTGATAGAGGCATTTCTATATGAGGAGCAAACAAGAAGAGGAATTTCGATTAAGCACTTCGAAGAATTTAATGATATTGCTGATCATTGTACGGTATGTCATAAGTGTTTGAGTCCTTGCCCAGTTAATATTGATTATGGCGAAGTTAGTATTCAGATGCGAGATTTCCTGCGAAAACAAAACCAGAAAAAATTTAATTTAGGTAGCTTTGTTGGTATGTCTTATTTGAATTTAAAAGATCCTAGAACAATAAAATTAATGCATGCTCTAATGATTAATTTTGGGTATAAGGCGCAAAATTTTGTTCATAAGATAATTAAAAAATTATCATTCGGTTCTAGTTTATTTAAATCGTCACCTCCCTCAACTGTAGGAAAACCAAACATTGCGTCCCAAGTTATTCATTTTATTAATCGACCAATGCCAAAAAATGTACCAACAAAAACCTCAAGGGCAATGCTAGGTATCGAAGATGAAAAAACAATTCCAATTATTAGAAATCATTCTAAAGTTAATGATGATTCGGACGCAGTTTTTTACTTTCCAGGGTGCGGTTCAGAAAGATTGTTTTCTCAGGTTGGGTTGGCAACTCAGGCCATGCTTTATGATATTGGTGCCATAACAGTTCTTCCGCCAGGTTATTTATGTTGTGGGTATCCACAAACTTCATCTGGAGATGTTGAAAAAGGTCATCAAATTTCTTCTGATAATCGAGTTCAGTTCCATAGAATGGCTAACACATTAAATTACCTTGATATTAAAACGGTTGTTGTTTCTTGTGGAACTTGTATGGATCAATTATCAAAATATCAATTTGAAAATATTTTCCCAGGATGCAGACTATTGGATATTCATGAATATTTGCTTGAAAAAAACGTGTCAATGAAGGATGCAACCGGTATTAAGTATATGTATCATGAACCTTGTCATAATCCAATGAAAACCTATTCTTCTGCAAAGGTAACCGAAACATTAATTAATAAGGATATTAAAAAGACTGACAGGTGTTGTGGCGAATCAGGTACATTTGCTGTCACAAGGCCAGATATAGCAACTCAAGTTAAGATGCGTAAATCTGAAGAAATTATCAAAGATAAGAATAGTATTGTTGAAAATGAAACTGATCAGGTAAAGATCTTAACTTCATGCCCATCCTGCCTTCAAGGACTTTCAAGATATGAGGATGAGGCAGGGACGAAATCAGATTATATTGTCGTTGAGATAGCAAAAAATAATCTTGGAGAGAATTGGTTGCAGGATTATGTTGAAAAAGCAAACAACGGTGGAATAGAAAAAGTTTTACTTTAAAGTTAAATGAATGGCAGAAATAATCGTGTAGTTACACTTTGAACAGCTCTTGTTATTGTCCTTTCGGTTTTTTCAGACAGGGTATAAGCAAAGTAGTCTGTCCTACCTATAATTTTTCCAAATTCTCTTTCAAAGCTTAAGTTTTGCTCCTCTTCATTAATTGAGTTAGTTATTAAAAAAGGGCTTCCATCTTGTTTCTTTTTTGAAGATAATTTCCAGACTACTACTTCAACGTTTCTTGCCGCATTGTAAATATTTTGGGGATTCAAAGTATCAGTTAAGTAAAAATCTACTTTATTGCCATGCGCCTTGAGCATCATAGTTTTTAAGCCAACAATAATAGCTAGAACACGATCACCATTAAAACTTTCATCAAAAGCCAGATCAAGTGAAGATGTTTCAATTTTATTATTTAGTTGAGAGAATTTATTGTCATGGTCGCCGTTGAAAATCCATTTAACCATTGCAGCGACATCCTCAGAAGTACTTTTTTTTAATTCCTGCGGATTTCTTTTATAAAGTTTGGTAGCAAGTATCTTCAAACTTTCAATATTTTCTCTAATTTCGAGATCAGCCATCCTATCAAAATCAGTTTTTCCGAATTGATTAATACTACTCTTATCATATTGAGTATTTTTTGATTTTATTGTGGTTGAATTACATCCCGATAAAAAAAGTAATATTGTTAAAGTTAGAAAAATTTTTTTTCTCAATTTTTAACAATTCTTTCTTCAGGAAAAATCAATTTAAATTCACTACCTGATTTCCCATCGCTAATTATTTCAACAGATCCGCTATGCTGATCCATGATATTTTTTACTATTGACAAACCAAGCCCTGTTCCACCAGTATTACGGCTTCTATCAGAGTCTACCCTGTGAAATCTTTCGGTGAGTTTACTTATATGAGATTCTGGAATTCCTATACCTGAGTCTTTTACGGAAAGAATTCCTAATTTTTTCTCTTCGGACCAGGTAACTTTAACATAACCCTTATTGGTATACCTGAACGCATTAGAGACTAAGTTTTGCAATGCGCTTACAATCTCTTTCTTTGATCCTATTATTTTTTTTTCTGATAATTCATCATAGGAAAAATCTATCAACTTATCCCCTCGCAAGATATCTAGCTCATTGGTTAGATTGTTAATTATTTCTTTAATTGCTATTTTATTATTTCTTGTATTATTTTTTTGTCCATCAATACTGTTTAGAATTAGCAGGTCAGATATAAGTGTGTTCATTCTATTTGTTTGTTCAATCATAGATTTTAGAGGCTTATGGTACTCTGATTTTTTATCGATTTTATCAAATAAGATTTCGGCATTACCCATTAAAACAGTTAAGGGTGTTTTTAACTCATGGGAAACATCAGAAATAAATTGTTTTCTACTTTCCTCAATTCTCATTTCATTACCTATGTCCCTACAAATGATAATCTTTTGATGGTATCCAAATTCAACTAAATAAAGTTGATAATGATTATTACCCATAATGATTACTATATCTTTGGGTGTTTCTGATTCGCTATCTATTAAATCAATTAACTTTGTATTACGAACAATATAAGTAATGGGTTTATTTAAGTCCTGAGGAATTTTAATTCCAAGCATCCCTTGTACTTTCTTGTTAGCCCAAATAATTTCATTATATTCATTCAATGAAATTACACCATCTGGTAGCGCTTGAGCACCAGACATAAACTGATCTAAGGCATTTGTTAGATCCTTTTTCATATTTTTTTGCTTTTTATGAGATCTATATAATTTTGAGAATATAATTTCCCAAGACCCAGTGCCTATGGGAAGTGTTGCAAGCGATGGATAACTTAACCATTTATCAAGTTTCACAAGAAAATAATAATGTTTAATTAATTTATAGAAATTTAAGATTATAAAAAATCCAACCCCAAATTTTAAAGAGAAAGACAGGGTGATGATAATTGACACGGGGATGACAATTAAATAAAAAGTTACCAAGCTATTAACTATTTTATTCAAAGTATTTTGATTCAGATAATTTGTAACCAGATCCCCGGACGGTTTCTATTGTTTCCTCAAGACCATTATTTTTTAAAGAAGCTCTGAGTCTTTTTATATGAACATCTATTGTTCGCGAATCAATCTCAGTTTCATTACCCCAAATTTTATTTACAATTTTTTCCCTTGTGAGCACTCTATTGTTATTAGTCATGAATAAATAAAGTATTTTGAATTCTGTTGGGCCTAACTTTATTTGATTTTCATTATATGAAACTGTATGGCTATCTGGATTTATCTTTAATTTTCCAATGACAATCTCACTGGGAATAAGGTCGGGAGTATTTCTTCTAAGAATAGCCTTTATTCTTGCAATAAGCTCCTTTGGGCTAAAAGGTTTGGCAATGTAATCATCAGCACCTACATCTANACCACGAACCTTGTCATCCTCTTCTGCTTTTGCAGTGAGCATTATCACTGGAATATCTTTTGTTTCTGAATTNATCCTTACTCTTTTGAGAAAATCAATTCCACTCATTCCTGGAAGCATCCAGTCAAGTAATATCAGATCTGGTTTATTATTTTTTAAAGATTGTTCCGCCATTTCAGCATTGATAGATCTTTGCGGTATAAAATTATTTTGATGTAGATTTAAAGATATCATCTCAAGAATGGCCTCTTCATCTTCTACAATAAGTACGTAAGGTTTTTTCATTTTATTTGTAGATAATTAATTTTGATTTTTACCTTTTTTTTCTTTATTGTAATACATATTCATATCTTAACTGGAAACAATAATGTTTAATTCACTCAATAAAGAAAATATTGTCGCAGACAAAAATTTCAATCGCTGGTTAGTTCCTCCAGCAGCCCTTTTAATTCATCTTTCAATCGGAATGATTTATGGATTCAGTGTTTTTTGGAAAAGACTTACACAAGTTGTTGGTACAGAATGTGGTGTNGATGTTNGCTTTTTTGAACGAATTTTNATAACCTCTTGCGATTGGAGAATGAGTGACCTTGGGTGGACTTTCTCGTTGGCTATTGTTTTCCTTGGCGCTTCTGCGGCAATATTTGGACATTGGCTTGAAAGAGCAGGACCAAGAAAAGCTGGCGTTGCGGCTGCTTTGACATGGGGGGGAGGTTTAATAATCTCATCTATCGGAGTTTATTTTCATCAACTCTGGATTATTTGGTTGGGAACAGGTGTAATCGGAGGAATTGGTCTGGGTTTAGGTTACATTTCACCTGTGTCGACATTGATTAAATGGTTCCCAGATAGAAGAGGGTTGGCCACGGGCATGGCTATTATGGGTTTTGGAGGAGGCGCTATGATTGGCAGCCCATCGGCAGAATATCTGATGAACCATTTTTCTACAAATGGCTCTGGGGTCTGGCAGACCTTTTTAGTTCTTGGTTGCACCTATCTTGTCGCGATGCTTTTGGGTGCTTTTGGATATAGAGTGCCAGCAGATGGATGGAAACCAGAGGGTTGGGTGCCAAAGGTTAAAGATAATAAATTAATTTCACAAAATCANGTACATGTTCAAAATGCACACAAAACTCCTCAGTTTTGGCTTTTATGGCTTGTTTTATGTCTCAATGTTTCAGCTGGAATTGGTGTTTTAGGAGTAGCTTCTCCAATGTTCCAAGAGGTAGCTGTGAGTATTTTTGATAAAGACAGTATAGTAGCGATTGCTGCAGGATTCGTTGCTCTATTGTCGTTATCCAATATTCTTGGCAGAATTTTTTGGGCATCATCTTCAGATTTTCTGGGTAGAAAAAACACATATTTAATATTTTTCGCATTAGGTTTTTTAATGTATGTCCTTTCACCATGGGCAGGATCTATCCAAAATATATCCTTATTTGCTTTGATTTTTTGCGTTATTTTAACAATGTATGGCGGAGGTTTTGCTACCATCCCAGCTTATCTTGCTGATATTTTTGGCACACAGCATGTTGGTGCAATTCATGGAAGGTTATTAACCGCTTGGTCAACAGCTGGAATTCTGGGTCCAATGTTGGTTTTTTACTTAAGAGAATACCAGATTAATCAGGGAGTTGACCCCTCACAGGCCTATAATCTTAGTATGTACATACTTGCGGGTTTATTAGTATTTGGATTTATTGCAAATATCTTGATAGGCCCTGTAAATAAGAAATTTCACATGACCAAAGCTGAGGTTGACAAGGAGAGTAGGTTGGTTAAAAACGTTTCTAAAATAGGGGTATCGTCATCTAGTAATGTAGGAATTCAAAAAATTATTCTTCCTGTGGCTTGGTTGGTGGTAGGTGTTCCGCTTGCTTTAGCAATATACAATACGCTTGATAAAGCTATAGTAATTTTTCATTAGGCGGATGATATGGGTTTAATTGATAATAAATTAATCAAGGTGGCTATATGTGTATCAAAGTTTAATTATGAGCATGTAAGCAATCTAGAGAAATCAACTTTTAGTAAACTGGTTGAATCGGGAATAAATAAAGAGAATATCGATGTATTTTATGTTCCTGGCGCACTAGAACTGCCAATAATTCTTGCTGAGTGCTGTAAAGCCGAGAGGTATGATGGTTTAATTGCTGTTGGCGCTATTATTCGAGGTGAGACTTATCATTTTGAAGTAGTTTCAGATCAGTCTGCTTTCGCAATTATGAATGTACAATTAAAATATGGAATACCAATAATGAATGCTGTTCTGACTACAAATAATGACGAAGAAACCAGCAACAGAACAGTAATTAAAGGGCATGAGGCTTCAGAAGGTCTGCTGCAAACGATTGCTACCCTAAAAAAAATTAATCAAGATTAGATTTATGAAAAAAATTAATAGTCGACGCAAGTCCAGAGAATTAGTTATGAAGTCTGTTTATCGGGGACTGGTCAACTCATTTGATTACTTACAAATCATGAAAGATATCAAGGAAGACCCTGACTTTTGCAGATCTGATGAGGTTTTTTATGAGTCTATGCTTATGGGTATAAAAGAGAATTACGAATCAATATTTAATGAAATTGAAGATTTTACTGATAAGAAATCAAGTGAACTAAACCCAATTGAACTATCAATTATCATTTCAAGTATTTATGAGCTAAAGTATAAGATTGATATTCCCTTCAAAGTATCAATCAATGAAGCTTTGGAAATCACCAAAAGCTTTGGTGGGGTTGAGAGTTACAAGTTCATCAATGGAGTTTTAGACAAGGTGGCAAAAAAATATCGACCAACAGAGTTTAACTTATCTCATTGAATGTAAAATTTTCTTTCTCTGACCATATTAGATAGTTTCCATATTTCTCTGTCCAGTCTCCTAAAACATATCTGTAATGCTCGTGATTATCATAAATATTTTTGTGTATCTTTCTTCGATGCGTATGACCATGTATTAGTGGTATAAAATTAAATTTTTCTATCAACTTAATAGTATCTTCGTTATTTACATCTGTGATAGCTTGTGATTTTTGCCTGTTAGCTTCTCGACTTTTTTCACGCATTTGATGTGCAATCTCAATTCTTTCTGAAAGTGGTTTAAGCAGGAATTTTTCTTTCCACTCTATACTTCTAACTTTAGATCGAAAATTTTGATAATCCTTATCATCGGTACAAAGAGTGTCTCCATGAATTAATAGGGCACTGGACTTATTGTTTAGATAAAGTTCCGTAACTTCATCAAGTTCGGTAATTTGTGTTTCTTGAAAAAATTTTTTGCCTACTAAAAAGTCTCTGTTGCCATGAAGAAAAAATATATTTATCTTCCTTGATAAATCTCTAAGGGCTTCACACTCTTTGACATACAGACCCGAGTCGTCGCCAACCCAATAATCAAATAGGTCCCCAAGAATAAACAGATGATCCGTAATTGTAGGGACATTTTTTATAAAATCTAAAAATAGCTTATTATCACGGTCATCTGAGAGGTGCAGGTCAGAAATAAAGACTGCTGAACTAGCTTCGCTACTCAGTGATAGCTTCATCTATACTTATTTGATCTTTGGGAACATCTTGATGGCCGGAGGGGTGATTACCTGTAGGTACCTTAGCTATATCATCAACTATATTCATACCTTCAATTACTTTGCCAAAAACACAATATCCAAAACCGTCTTGACCTGGATAGTCT
>JGI26084J50262_1000115_pt1 | contig 42992 bp, 43 predicted proteins | sample SaaInl6LU_22_DNA_FD_50262 | JGI IMG/M metagenome (IMG submission 50262) | reverse complement strand
CACAACATCATCTAGAAAACGCCGATGCATCGCCAAATAATGCGCCATCACAAATAAGAGGCCTAGTTTACCGATCTCTGAGACCTGCAAGCGCATCGGGCCGAAATCCATCCACCGTTGCGCACCATTCACGCGCACACCAATACCGGGTATCAGAACCAAGACGAGCATAAGAACCGCCCCACCTGCCAAGATGAAGGCATAAGGCCTTAAGGCCTCGAGGNTCACNATCATCGTAAATGCACCTGCAAGCGTCGCTACAACTAACCAGATGGACTGCTTTCGCAAAAGCACTGTGGGGTCGTCGTGTATGGCACGAGACGCACTGAACAAAATGACGAGCCCTAAAAATGTGAGCGATATCACAATCAGCCCCATGAACACCCCTGCAGGCGGGATTCGCCATGAGGAAATTCTTGAGACCATTCGGGCGCTCATCCTATGTCACTAAAAATGGAGTATCCGTCACTCTGTGAAATTACTCTTCCAAACGAATGACTNGAATTTCANCAACGCCTTCAAATTCNNTATCTACATCTACAATGTCGTTTTCGCTAGCTGCTGTAGCGTCTACGTCAATAATAGGGTCTGCCTCGACAATACGAATTTCGTCGGGGCCATCGGCAGCTACAGGAGCTGGAGTCGACGGTGAACCAAATACTGACGGTGTAAAAGTCGTTGTTGGAGCAGCAACTGTTTCAGTCTTTGTGTCGACATTTGAAGCCGCACCCGAAGCACTGACTTGCAAAACTTGACCGATCTGAAGTTTGCGAGGATCGGTAATCCCATTCAAGGCCAACAGCTCACCAGAAGTCATCCCATACTTACGAGCAATGGTTGNAGGATACTCACCAGCTTTNACTGTATGCGTGCGCCCTGAACCAATCGCTGCTGGCGCAACCGTTGTCACCGAGGTCGTCGGTGCTGGTTTCGGAGCGACGGAAGAACTCGACGTTGATGACGTGCTGCCAGCANCAGGAATGACTAATGTTTCACCAACTCGAATCATATCGGATGTTTTGCTGTTGGCAGCCTTAATTGCGCCAACGGTGGTGCCGTATTGGCTAGCGATTCTCGAAAGCGTATCACCGCGCTTTACAGTGTAAGTCTGTGAGCCGGTATTGAACGAAGTCGGCTGATAGGCATCTGCTGTTACTGTGCTGACTGTGGCAGAACTTCCTTCGACAGGAATCTGGATTAGCTGACCGATTTTCAAGACTGAGTTCTTATTTAAACCGTTGGCCGCATAAAGCTCGTTTAGGGAGACATTATAACGCTTAGAAATTGCCCAGAGGCTGTCGCCTTTTTTGACTGTATATGTTTCGAAGGATGGGCCAGCGATATCGACGGATGGAGCCGCCAAATCGGCCGATGGACCTTGTGAAATAATCGGGTCGATCGGTTGCACATTATCAAATTCACCAAAATCTTGCGTCGGTGCAAAATCATCGCCTTCAATCCCTGCATTAAACGCAGCATCTAGAGTGGAACCCTGTTCAATACGGGTCGCCTCGATCAAGCCATCAGAAGTGCGCGCCGCGCCCTTTACATCGCTGCGAATGGTTGATGTGCGATTTTGCTGATAAGTTTGCGTCGGCGGTTGAGTCGTCCGGCACCCTGGCTGAACAATTAACACGGCGCCTACACCAAGGTGTAAACAGAGAACAAATCCGAAGATTTTAGAAACTTTCATAATATAAAATTTTAAGTGATTCAGGTGAACGCCAGACTAATGTGCAGCCTGCACGCAATTCAAACTTAAAACAGTCGAAATGAAGCATTTTCCGCGTGATTCATAGCTAGAGAACTGGTCAAAACTAGAAAAACCAGGACTGAGCAGCACATTTGCCCGTTCTCGCTTCTCTGCTGCCTTTGCTGCCGCCAAAACAGTGTCTTCAAATTTATCATGAATAAGCACTTTTTTGAGGTGTTTCTTCAGCTCAGTTGCCAAACGACGGCCCACTTCACCATAGACAAATGCAGCCTCTACATGCGTGGCCACTTCACGCGCAAATGCCTCCACATCACCGCCCTTCATCTGTCCTCCACCGATCCAAAAAATAGGTGACTCCATCCCCGTCAAGGCGGCTAATGTCGCGTGAAAATTCGTCGCTTTCGAATCATTCCAAAAAGCAACACCTGCGCGCTTCGCCTCGCATTTCAGCCGGTGCGCGGCGAGCTCGAACGAATTGGCAGTGTCAAACAAGGCTTGCTCCGGCAATTCAAGTATCCACCACAACTCAGCAAGCAGGGAGAAATTCTCGCTTTGCGGATAATGTAAAAAAGGAGAATCAGGGCTCAGCCGATCAAATAAAAGTGGATCTTCATAGGCGACCGAACAGGCATTGAACGGCGAATTCATTAGATTCATCCAGTAACTGACCTGAGGACTGAGCACACACACGCCATCCTGCCGCAGGCAATCGAAGAGTTTAGCCTTCGCCGCGAAGTAATCTGCCATCGATTCATATCGATCTAAATGGTCCTCAGCAAAATTCGTCCAAATCAAGCCATCGAGTTCTAACCCAAAGGGCATTTCCGCTTGAAACGAACTCACTTCAAGGATCGCAAAGGCATCGGGTGTATTTACCTCCGACTGGACAGCAGCACTTAATGGGTAACCGATATTACCTGTAGCGACGGCCTGCTGTCCCGCAGCGCTCATCGCCTGAGCTAAAAATTTGGTGAGTGTGCTTTTGCCATTTGTTCCGGTAATCGCAATCATCTTCCCCTTCCAGAATCGTGCCGCATAGCCAAGTTCACCAAAACATGNGATCGACGACTGCTCNGCAATTTGCCGCCAAGGATGCGCTGAGCCGAAACCAGGGCTCACAATTACAGTATCGAATGTTTCAACGATAGATGCGGTAAAAACATCGCGATCTCCTTTGCCATTTTGATCAAACACACAAACAGTGTGCCCTTGAGAGACAGCCAATTGGCGTGCCGCCTGCCCGCTGACCCCAGCCCCAAGTATAGCGATAGTATGTCTCATCTGATATAGAATAAGGAACAATCAAGAATTCAAAAGCAAGCAGTTTGAAATGTAGACAGCCTGAACTCCGAAGATCAGGCCTTTATACAGATACAAGGCATAAAGCATAAAGCTTTACGCTACAAAACATTGCCTACATATACAGGAACTGCGTTAATTGTTAATACGAAGTTATTATGGCGGATAAAAAGAGCACTCCCAAATTCAATTTAGTTAAAAAAACTGTGACAGCGAGCGAAGCGTCGCCCGAACCACTCGACACCGAAGAACAGCCAGCGAGCCCCTCGAAGCTAAGTCTTAAAGAATCTGGACCAGAAAAACCCAGCGCACCACAAGCTAGTGAAGAAATCGAAGTCACAAAGCTATTGGACGACGCTTACGCTCCTGAAGAAAAACGCAGACAAAAATCCATACTCGCAACACGCATTCGCAAACTCAGCCTCATCTTAGCCGCCAGTGCACTCTCCATTTTTTTGATGTATGCCTACGCGCATATCTGGCAAAAATGGCCGCTATTGGATGAAGTTACTTGGTATATTCCATTTGTCGCCTCGATCTTTATCGCCCTCTTCGCCTGCGCTAAAGCATTCAGTATATTAAGCAAGGAACGTAGTTACATAATGGCCGCTACAGGTCTTTGCATTGCTGGCGCACTCACTTACTGGAACGCAATCGTCTTAGAAGTCGCGGCACAACCCGAGCACTATGCACCTGACAACCTTTTCTGGGAATCTGAAGATGAACTCGAACGTCTACTCGCATATGAGATTAATGCCTGTCGCGGATGGAGTCTGAGTCCGGCCCCTTATGTGCAAATCAGTGAGGACAGGTATAAAAAAGCCTTTCGCGCACGTCCACGTATTGAATGGAAACCCTACTTCTATTCGCATTTGAACAGCGAGGAACTCAGCAAGACGACCCCCACGAATATCGACTTACAGATGCGAGTGGTCTCGCAGAGAATGCTGCAAAAGCGCACTGAAACCTGGAATAACTTCGATGCTCAATATCAAGACCCAGACTATAGCTTAAGACTCAAACGCGTGTTGATGCTTCCTTATGTCTTAGCCTTTAAGTTTCTCTGATTTCGACTCGTAAGATCGACAGCGGCAACACCTGAGCTGAGCTCCAGCGACGCAAGCGATATTCGATCATGTTAATTAACGTAGCTTCAATGTTGCCAAGCCTGCCATCGCAAAAATCAACGAAAGGATCCAAAACCGGATCACGACCTTGTTTTCATGCCAGCCCTTCAACTCAAAATGGTGGTGAATCGGTGACATTCTGAAGATACGTTTTTTGCGCAATTTAAACGACCCGACTTGTAAAATAACTGAGCCTGCTTCCATCACAAATATACCACCAACGATGATCAAGGTGAGCGGTTGATGAACCATAAAGGCGATCATACCGATTAAGCCCCCCAGTGCCAATGATCCAGTGTCTCCCATGAAGACCTCCGCGGGATGCGAGTTATACCAAAGAAACGCAAGACTCGCCCCGAGTAATGCAGAACACATCACTGCCAGCTCTCCGGCTCCAGGTATGTAGCTGATAAACAGATACTCCGAAATAATCATATTACCTGCGGCATAGGCCATGATCGCAAAAGTCAGGGCTGCGGTGACCGTGCAACCTATCGCTAAGCCGTCGACGCCATCCGTTAGATTAATCGCATTACTAGAGCCCGCGAGGACTAGAAACAAAAACGGCGCGAGTAGGAAAATCGGCATTTCAGCGATCAGCACATTCTTATAGAATGGAACCCACAACTCCCTCATCTTACTCGCAGACTCCGGAAAGCTCAACAATACCACCAAGGCCAGACCTGTAATAAATGCCTGTCCAACAAGCTTCCAGCGACTCGACAAGCCATCACTATTACCCTTGGTGACTTTTAAATAATCATCGAAAAAGCCAATAATAGTCAGCCCAACATAAACCATTAAAGCCGTATATACATACACATTGGGCCGCGCCCATAGAACAGTGCTAACGACGATGGAAGCGCAGATCATCAAGCCACCCATTGTCGGCGTTTGTGCCTTTGAAGCGTGTAGCTCTGCCAATTCACCCACTTCATCTTTACCTCTAAATGCTTGCTTGGCACTCAATTGACGCAGCTTGGCAAACAGCCAAGGCCCCATCAAAAAGCCGACACCCATCGCCGTCATACCCGCAAATGCTGCACGCAATGTAAGATAGCGAAAGAGACGGAGCGGACCGAAGTAGGATTCGAAATCGGCAAGGTAACTAAGCATAATTCAAGTAGTATGTGGCGTAATTAAAGTAAAATTAAGTGGCATTCGAAAGCAGTTTTTCGAGTTGATAGCTACGGCTACCCTTGAGAAACAGTGCACCCTGGAATTGCGCAATCTCCGATTTTACATTTTCGAGTGTTTCACAAACATTCAACTGACTCGCTAGGTTACCAGCTTCCAGCGCCCCCTTCTGATACGCGCCAGATAATGCCTGCGGCCCGATGAAAATAGCCTGATCCTGTGGGCGCAGTTTTAACTGCTTACCCACAGATTCATGCAGCTCAACTGCAGACGCACCCAATTCATTCATCGCACCAAGCACATACGCCCTTGGCTGCGTGCCTGCCACCGCGTCAAAAGCGTCTAGTGCATCCGCCATCGAGGTTGGATTTGCATTATAGCAATCCACATAAAAAAACTGCCCGTCTTTCTGCAATGTATGCCCACGATTCAAAGCAGGTCGCCACTCTGCGATACGTTCCTGTAACTCAACACAATCAACGCCTAACTCATACGCTGCAGCAATCGCGAGAGCGGTATTTGTCGCAATTCCAAGACTCGACGTATGCACGACATATTTAGCAGATCCAATCAATAATTCATAGCCGAGGCCTTTGCCATCAATTGGATATAATTCATACTGAACCCATTTACCGACTTCAATATCAGGCATAGGCTCGCCTGCGCGATGAAGCACGATCGCACGGTCAGCCACCGTTGAAAACACAGGGTATTTCAACAACTCACTGGAAAATACAACATGAGAGTCTGGTCTTGCCTCTTGAAATAGGCGTGCCTTCTCAACGGCAATCCCGTCTAGGCTTCCCAGTAGTTCTAAATGTGCCGCACCGATATTGGTTATGATCGTCAGATCTGCTCGAATCATTTCACCGAGCAATTGCATTTCGCCAGGTTGATTAATTCCAGCTTCAACCACTGCAGACTTAGCCGTTGCAGGATCGAGATCAATCAAGGTGAGTGGCACCCCAATACGATTATTCAAATTGCCCTTTGTTGCATGTGTCTGCTCGACTCCCAACAACCTGCGCAGCATTTCTTTCGTCGATGTTTTGCCACAACTTCCAGTGATGCCGACTACTGGACCGTCGAACCGAGCGCGTGCCGAAGCACCGATTAACCCGAGCGCGCATAGCGAATCGTCAACGACTAACTGTGGAAGCGAAATATCTACGATCCGCTCGACCATTACAGCTGAGGCACCTCCAATGGCTGCTTGCTCCACAAAGTCATGCCCATCACGAACACCGCCACTTAGTGCGACAAAGCAATCCCCTACTTCTATTTGACGTGCATCAAAGCAAAATTTTGTAAGCGGCTGCCCAGCTCGCGAACCATGCCATTTTCCCTTGGTGATCTGTGCAAGTTCGTCTGGTGCATAAGCATACATAGTCATACTAGCAGTCGACTCAGTAGCCCTTTAAACTCAATAGCTCACGAGCGACCTGTGCATCATCAAATGGAATCACCGACCCATCAAATTCTTGGTAAGTCTCATGGCCCTTTCCTGCAATCAGCACACAATCACCTGGCATTGCAGAATCGAGTGCTAGTGAGATCGCACGTTTACGATCTTCAATAAATTCAGCATTTTCAGATTTTTTGGATGCACGCATATCATCAAAAATTTGCGCCAGTTCTTCCGAGCGTGGATTGTCGGCAGTTACAAAAACTTGATCGGCACCTTGCAATGCTGCCTCAAGCATCGGCGCACGTTTGGTTCGGTCACGATCGCCACCACAGCCAAACACTACAATCAGTCGGCCTTCAGTAATTTCAGACAGCATCTCGCAGGCAAGTCTAACAGCGTCGTCGGTATGTGCATAATCAACCAAAACATTATAGGGCAGATTACTTTTAACTTTTTCCATGCGACCAGGCACACCTGGAAAGGCCTTCAAGCGTAAGAGCATCGCGGCGATCTCATGTCCTTTAGCGCGTCCAATCGCGATAGCAGCGATTAGGTTGCTAACATTATATCGACCTAACAAGGGTGATACTATCGATGCGCGACCCTCTGGCCATGACAACTCAAATTCTGTGCGATCCGCATATAGCTTTATATTGCTCGCACGTATAATCGCATTGGCAGCCATACCAAATGTAACAACAGGCAGCCCTCTCGGCAGTTCACTGAGTAATCGCTTTCCATACGGGCAATCGATATTAATGACACCTGCCTTTGGCTTTGCACCGATCTCACCAGTGAATAGGCGCTTTTTCACCGAGTAATAAGACTCCATGGTTTTATGGTAATCAATATGGTCGCGCGTGAGATTTAGAAAGACAGCAACATCAATATCGATTCCATAAACACGTTTTTGATCAATACCATGCGAACTCACTTCCATCACGACTTGCTCGCAGTCGTTCGAATGCATCTGGCTTAGTAAGGCAAAGGTATCAACAGACTCAGGTGTGGTCCTAAAAGAAGGCAAGGTGCGTTTTCCGATATCATAACGGATCGTGCCGATCAAACCAACATTATCACTGCCGCCTATTAAATGCTGGGTCAGCATAGAGACCGTGGTCTTACCGTTCGTTCCAGTAATTCCTGCAATGCTTAGCCTTTCGTCTGGGCGATCATAGAATTCACGGGATATTTGCGCTAGCGCCTTACGAACATCTTTTACTTGAACAAAACCAATAGGAAAATGTGCACCTAGGTCTTGCTCTGTCACAATTGCAACCGCTCCGCGATCCACAGCTTCCTCAACATAATGGTTGCCGTCTGTGCGGAGGCCACCGATCGCAAAAAACAAAGCACCAGGCACGACGCGGCGACTATCCGTAATCAAGCAAGTTACTGATGCATCGTTTTTATGTCTATTCGCGACGATCTCGATCCCTTCAATTAATTGCGTCAATGTCGGGTTCATCGGAGAGCGACGATCACTTTGAACATTTATCGAAGTGTTCTGGCGTGAATAAGATTGGCGAGAGCTGGCAGCTGAGAGCAGTGTGCTAATTTGAAAGTCGGCGAGTCCGATCATAAATAAAAGTTGGTTGGTAGGCGATGTCTTGTCTCGAGGAACGGATACCTAAATAGGCGATACAGGCTTCCGCGATATTGCGGAAGGCGGGTGCAGCTACTGAACCTCCATAGCCGACACCCTTAAATTTTGGTTCGTCGACCACGACTGTGATAACGAGTGCAGGATTGTTCGCAGGAAAAAATCCACTGAATGAGGCAACGTGATGCTGGCGTGAATATTGTCCGTTTACGATTTTCTGAGTTGTGCCGGTCTTACCGGCAACCATGTAGTTTTTGATCGCTGCCTTGCGCGCAGTGCCTTCCTCACCCACCACATCGGCAAGCATTTGACTCACAGTTGCCGCCACTTCTGCAGAAACCACTCGGCGTTTCGCTTTAGGTGCAAAACGAATCACGTCCTCACCTGTCGAGTCGAAAATACGTTTTGTAAGCAGTGGCTCCATCAGCACACCATCATTTGCGATTACCGACATAGCCGTATGCACCTGCATCGGTGTTGCACTCACAGCGTGCCCCATGGGCAGGCGTGTAATTGTGAGTCCATCCCAGTTCTTCACCTTGTGTAAAGTCCCAGAAACTTCACCACCTAGATCACAGCCAGTCTTCTCCCCAAAGCCAAAAGCTGCAGCGTAATCATGTAGACGAGTTTCACCTAGCAACATACCTAAGTGAGCAGCACCACGGTTACTTGATTTGACTACAATATCGTGAACCGAAAGCTCGTCGTAAACATGGTGATCGCCAGGCAACTTCAGGCTCCGCCCACGATAAGTGACACGAGAGACACCCGTCTTAAACATGTCGTCTGGAGATACCACTCCCTCATTCAACGCAGCCGCAGCGGGCACGATCTTGAATGTCGATCCAGGCTCAATCACATCGGTAAGCGCACGATTACGCTGCGAATCGATCGGGTATTTTTTCGTATTAAAAAACTCATTTGGATCATATGTCGGGTAGTTGGCCATCGCGAGCACAGCTCCTGTAGCGGGTTCACTCACAATGACACTGATTCCATTCGGATTATACTCCTCTGCTAACTTCGTCACTNCCGCTTCAACAATATGCTGAACCATTAGGTCGATACTTAGTTCAACGTTCAATCCGTCGGAAGACTCGACTTCACGTTCGCGAAATTCTGCAAGTTCACGGCGTTTGCCATCTTTCTCGGTTTCGCGCCAACCATCTTGGCCACGTAAGTAATAATCAAAGAAGCGTTCAATTCCAGTAACGGGTGTTTCCTCTTTATTCACATAGCCTAAAATATGTGCAGCAAGCTTACCTGACGGATACGTTCGGCTGTATTTACTATTCCCATACACACCACGAATACCTAGTTCACGAACTGCCTCGTTCGTAGATTCGTTGGCATTTTTTGCAAGTGCCGCCCAACGAATCAAGCGAACTTCTTTTGCATGTTCGCTACCTTTGCGTGTTTTGGTATCCACCAAGCGTTCGATCTCCGCCAAAGGCTTGTCCAAGACCTCGGCTAACTCAGCTAGTTTTTCACGATCGCTTTCTTGAAAAGCTTGTGGATCCACTCCGATGTCATAAGCGGTGCGCGTCGTAGCTAATAGATTTCCACGTGAATCCACGATATTACCGCGACGCGCCTCGATCACATTGATCATTTTCCGATTACTGGAAACATGCTCCATGAGCTCCTCTTGTTCCCATACGTGCAAATAAAATAAGCGCCCAAGAAGCACACAGAACGCAAAAGCGACTGCACACGAAACGAGCGATGCACGATAACTGGAAACAAAGGCTTTACTCATACAGCAATATGGGCGACGTGATTCTTATTCGTTGATTTATAGCGTCGCTCAAGACGACGAAGCGTGCGACCAGATGGGCGGAGTGGCTTCACNGCCCGAGGCCATTCGCAATATTGTGGTTCNGCTTCGAGTGCGGCATGCTCAACAATATGCGCCATCCCACTACCTACACCGAGATCCAGCGTGTCTTTATGCTGCCGACAACGATAGTAATTAGATGTGATATACATAATTGGTAGGTGTTAGCACTGGGCAGTTAGAATGAAGGCTATTCGAAATCCAACAATGCAAGATCCATGGATACCTCGTATGGAGCGGAGAGCGCATACGCACGTCCTGTCGCAACGTTCTGCTCATTCACCCATACGATTTGATTGTCCAATGAAGGACGAAGCACTCCGGCGACTTTGCCCTGAAGCACCACGGGCTGATGCATCGTCGCAATACGTTCATCGAGATAGCGAAGTTTACGAACAGTTTCGGCAAACTTTGCCTCGTTCTCTTTACTATTTTGAGCGGTGCGTGAGATTTGCTGCTGCATCCACACAATGGAAAATGCACTCATCACGGTAATCGCGATCATTGAGATAACGAGCATGTAGATCCGCTTGCGAGACTGGGGTGACATGGAGTTCATAGTAGGTGCTAGCTTGTTGTTGATTAAAGTTTGCGAATCGCGCGTAAGCNTGAGCTACGGCTGCGGGGGTTGGTGAGGATTTCTTCGTCGGAAGGTGCGATTGGACGGGTGGAAATCATCTTTGCGGAGACAACGCGTTCGTCTTGCGTGCGATAGTCACCTGAATGCTCTGGGCGACCCGCCATCTTACGGCAGAAGCGTTTTACGATGCGGTCTTCTAGGGAATGAAAACTAATGGCGGCGAGCACGCCGTTGGGTAGGAGACGATCGAACGCAGCTGGCAGGCCGCGCTCGATCGCGCTCAACTCATCATTAATCTCAACTCTTATACCTTGAAAAGTGCGTGTAGCCGGATGCACTGCCTTACGACCACGTGGCGTCGGACCGACAGCCTCTGTAACGAGCTCAGCAAGTGAATGCGTGCGCTGCAAACGGCCTGTGCCGCGGGCCTTGATGATTGACTCAACGACTCGGCGCCAGCGTTTCTCTTCGCCGTAATTACGAACGGCACGAATGAGCGACTCCTCATCTGCAGTTTCCAGAAACTCTGCAGCACTCAGTCCAGCATCTGGATTCATTCGCATATCAGCAGGCGCATCCGAACGAAAGGAGAAGCCACGTTCAGCAGTATCCAATTGGAAGGAGGACAAACCAAAATCAAAAAGGATACCATCAAAGCCGGTCTCATCGAGATCCCCCAAATCACCAAAGTTAATTTGATGGATGCGGAAACGATCGCCAAATTCAGCTTTTAAAACGGCTGAACGTTCGATGGCTGCAGGGTCTCGATCTAAGGCGACAACTATGACGCCTTCCGCCGCTTCAAGAAGCGCCCGAGTGTGTCCTCCACCACCAAATGTTCCATCGAGAATCTTTGCACCTGCGCGCGGAGCCAATAATTCCAGTGCCTCAGCGAGCAAGACTGGAACGTGGCCACTTGAAGCAGCAGGTGTTAAAGAATCATCTGTGGAAAAAAGCATTGAAGCAGTTCTGTATAAAATTCGTTTTTTGAGTTTGGCGGTGCTGCGCATTCTCACGCCTTTGAAGTGTGCCGCGAAAAATGTCAGTGGTATGAATAGGGCGAGTCGGCGGTTTGGAAAATATCCAGGAACTGCGGCGCTCGCTCTTCGGGCGGGTAATATAACCTGAGCTGCGGAAATTTTCGCGGGCGATGTTTTCGAGGACGTTGTTCGACATATGGCTCAATGCTTAAGTTATAGACCGAAACGCTTGAAAACGGCGGCTTGTGATTCCGGATCTACCGGAGCTTCCGCTTCAATCGCATTATAGATTTCTTCGCTGTAGATACTGAAGGAGGACAACTTACCGAGGAGAACAGCGCCCTTCCCGATCTTCGCATGCTTGACTAATTTCTCATTCAAATTGATGCGCCCCTGCTTATCGCAAGCAAAGCTGTGCGCCATGGACATAAGGTCTTCGACTGCCTTCTGACCTTCTGTATCTCCCAAGCTAATTTGAGAAATACGCTCTTCGAGCTGCGCAATCATCTTTGGTGGATAAACCGTGACGTAGCCGCTGGGGTTCGGAAGCGCTAGAAATGAATTCTGATCCGATCCGATTTCTGGACGCCACTGCGACGGGATCGTTAGGCGACCTTTGTCGTCTAAATTGTGGTGGTGAGTCCCCACATATAATCCTGTTTTGAAAAGTGCCATCAGTCGCCAGTTAAACCATTTTGCCCCATATCGCCCCATATTGCCCCACTGGTCAAGCCCAAAGAGACATTTAATTACTGTGAACAACTTGTGGATAAGCACTTTAAGTAACTTCAAGCTATCGACTTAAATCACTTGTTCACAGAGCGACTCGACTCAACATTCTGCGAAATAATGGCTCCACTCTACCCCACTACGGATTTCCAAAGAAAACCAGCAGCCGTGCACACACAAAAAAGCGAACACAGTTAATCAGCCCGTCTAGAGCATTAATAGGNTCATATGCGCCGACATTCGGTCATTNTGCCCCCAAAAAGTGACGATTTGTTCGCCGCCTGCTCAAATATCGACTAAGTCGACTTGCTGAGCGCTCCGCCAGCCAATAGTCCCTGCATCTTGCTCTCAAGAGCAGAAACGGTCGCAGCGGTATCACCTAAATTCTCAGCAATACAATTTACAATGGCACTGCCGACAACGACACCATCGGCGGCCTGAGCGACTGTTTTAACATGATCTGCATTTGAGATACCGAAACCAACCACAACGGGTAAATCTGTGTGCTGCTTAATCACGTCCACACGCTCACGGATGCCCTCGGACATCGCGGCCTGCTCACCAGTGACTCCCTCACGAGAAACATAGTAAACAAAACCCGTAGTCGCCTTTGTAATAATCTCTAAACGCTCATCCGGTGTGGTCGGCGCGACAATAAAAACTGTGCCCAAGCCATGCTTCTCGCAGGCTGCCAGATGCTCACCAGCCTCTTCAGGTGGCAAATCGAGTGTCAACAATCCGTCCACGCCCGCAGCCTTAGCTTTCTCAGCATAGGCATCGCTCCCCTGAGAATAGACCAAGTTATAGTAAGTGTAAAAAACAAGCGGCACCTGGCTGAACTCGCGAATAGCACGAACCAAGTCCAAAACACGCTCACTCGTCATACCATTTTCCAATGCACGCTGCGCCGCCAACTGATTGGTCAATCCATCCGCAAGCGGATCAGAGAAAGGCACACCCAACTCAAGCACATCGACTCCATTCGCCAAAATGGCACGAGCCGACTCGACAGAGGTTTCAAAATCGGGATCGCCTGCACATAGGTAGGCAACAAAAGCAGCGCGGTTTTCAGATCGAGCTTTCGCAAAGGCTTGTTCGAGACGGGACATAAAAAACAAGTTGAAAGTTGCTTGTGGTTCAATGCGAGTTTTTTCAGCACCTATCCTCAAGTTTCAAGAATCAACTATTTCGAATCAAGGCTTTCTCAATCAGTGGCAACATTTCACCACGACGGAAAAGCGTCACTTGGCCAGTGCTACCCGAAACCACAATACAAAGACAATCCACTGCCTGAGAAATCGAAGCCGCTGCGGCATGTCGGCTGCCGAGGCCACTCGGTAAATTGTGCGTATAGTCTGGCGCATGGATCAACGATCCCGCGGAGACTAACACACCATCGCCACGTATAATAAAGGCACCATCAATCGAGGACAGCTCTTTTACCGTCTCATCCATGAAGGGGTTTAAAATATTCCGATCCTCATCTTTGTATCCGTAGAATGGATTCAGAATCAATGGTTTCGTATACTCGGAAATTTTTGCCGCATTACCTAATGCAAATAAACAACCGACTGGATGCCCCTCTCGACCTTCCACAGCGAGCTCTGTCGCAATCGCCAACACACGCTCGATTACTTCAGGTTTCACGCTGGCAGGCAGCATATCCGTTTTCTGCATCAGCATCGTCTGAAACTCGCGTTCAATATCTACCACAGTAATACTGTCGAATTGATTACTTTGCGGCAGGCCGCCCACACAGCAAAGACGATCATGACTGCCGAAAATGCCGCGAGTCAGTCCTATCAACACAGCACTACGTAACTGCGAGAAGCGATGATTGCTGTAAGAACGAATCGGTATAACCGCATCAATGGTGGAGTGCTCGGTAACACCTTCAGATGCCGCATGGGCAATCAACACCGTGTTAAATTCGTTAAATAAATTTCCAACTTCAACCCCCCCACCAAAGGTATCTCCAAAGACTAATACCGATGTGCAATTAGCTCCTTTAGCAATCTTTGCCGCCTCTTTCAGTATCAGGTTGTTAAAACGATTATGCTTTTGCTTAGGCGTAGTGCCATCACCCGCAAAAACAGCTTTCAATTCCTTGCGAAAAACAGGTAATTCCTTAGCCGCCTCCAGCCTCGCCATTTGCGCGTGATCTTGAAACACGCGTGCCAACGAAGCTAAACCATATAAATAGCTGCGGGCGTTTTTAGCAGCCAACAAAAGAAAGACGTAACGTATTTCTTGATATTCGTCTTGCCCGTCATACTTGAGACCATTCGAGCAACGACCGACCGCGATCATATAAGGTCGACTCATTGAAACTCGCGCATGCGGCAAACAGACTCCGTTACCCAAGTAAGTCGTCATCTGCTTTTCACGATCCAGCAGCTCCTTATGCAATTTCTTCTTGGTCAGCCCCTTCTCTTTTGAGAAATCACAAACGTCGAGCAATTCCGCCAATCCCGATTCGAAATCAGTGCTTTCGAGATCGATCACACGTGATTGGGCAATGTAACGGTCTATGCGCATATAATATTCACTAAAATTCGAGGGCGACTGTTTAGATGGGGCGACGTGCTCATACTAAACGTGTAGTTGCCGAACAAATCAACAACCAACAAAATATAAACAATTTAGGCTAAGTTATTTCTCCCACTCAATCGCCCCCTTCTTCAATTCGTAGATCAGTCCGAAAACCAACACGAATAAGAAGAAGAAAACAGGCAATAGGATCGGTAAATTAACCAATAAAAATTCTCGGAAGACCAGCACCCACGGAATGAGGAAGACGACTTCGATATCAAAAAGAATGAATAACATCGCAGTGACATAGAACTTCACCGCAAAACGCGCGTGGCCAGATCCTTCTGCCAACATGCCACACTCATACGGACTATCTTTTATCGAATTTGGCGTGCCGCGCTGTCCAAAGATATGCGACGCAACAAGAACAACCGCACCAATACCGGCTGCGATAGAAAATTGAACGAGTATCGGATAATAGTCCGCGATCTGCATATACTAGAAAGAAGGCGGCTTTTCCCGCTAGTTCAAGGTGTTTTTCGTCTCTGGACTAATTATTTCTGGAACCGACACTGCTGGAGCAATCACCGTTCGAACAGATTCAATCTTAATCTTGGATTTCTCAAACTCGCCCATACCTAAACTTGCCGCAAAGGACAACTGACGCGGCAAGGGATCAATCTCGGGGAATCCCTCCAGCAAACGCCTCGCATTAAAGCGCTCATACAATAGACGATCTAAAGCCACAGGGTCGCCACTCATCCATAATTTTGGTTCCGAACGCGAATACATCGAATTAAAAAACGGGCCAGCAATGAACTGATATCGTTCGAGCGATATAAAGTTTAACAGCATCCGCTCTTCCAATTCCGGAATCGCTGCGATCTCGGCAACTGCCGCAGATACCGTCGCTTGGTTCACTAGAAATCGTCGACTGTTACTGACATTCCACAGGGTGGCATTGGCCAAGGCACCATCCACTCCGAGCGCCGGATCATCGACACCTACAGCGCAATTAATCCAAAAATCGACATCAAACAATAGTGGCTGAGGCAAGTAGCTCTTTCGCCCCTCATCACCCTCTTGCAGGGATTGCCGAGCACTGAAGTGCCCGAAAAGCTGAGGCTCTTGCTGCAGAGCCGGAGGCAAAGGGCTATCGTAAAACCACTCCGAGTCATAAAAGTCCCCACTATCCAAGGCGACCACTGGACAACCATCAAAACTCGCCCCAGCATCGCTCAAAGGGGGCATGATCCCAGCTTGGCGCATTTGATGCCCTGAATAATCGACCAACAAAATGTCGCTTCGTGAAAACCCACGTAGTTCAAGCGCTTCAATCAAAGCTCTTAACAACTGAGTCGGCGTGCTGATGCCACGGCCTCCACGCGTATTCACCTTCAAGCCGACCTTGCCGCGTTCACCAGGTGACAACTGAACACCCATAACTTGCTCGTAGGCCGAAAGCAACGCCTCCACTTCCGCGTAGTAAAGCGCACCTTCCGCAATTTCCGACTCCCAAACGATACCATTCGGTGGCTTCGGCAAAAGTGCTGCCTGAAGCATACTGGACTGAAAAAACATGCAGACAAGGCATACCACTGCGCCGAGGAAGGTTCGCCTATCCACTTGACACCGATACACTGGAAACGAGAGTAGAATGGAAAGTGTTTTCGTAAATCGAAACATAATACGCCTCCGAACAAAAATCCGAGATATGCCAAAAGCAAACTTCAAACGTCCTCTATTCATATTGCTGTCTCTGACAATGCTCGGAGTCATTGGTTGCAGTGGACCCGAAGAAAAGAAAGCGAGCGAACTACAGCAGGCCGCCAAACTTCAAGCAGCAGGCAATGGCGACGCAGCGCTCGACATTCTTGAGGCCCTCGCCGCTAAATACCCAAACGACCCTGAAATATTACAGCGTATCGGACAGATCTTTAGCGAACAAGGCGACACCACAATGGCTGCCTTTTTCCTAGAACAAGCACATCAACAGTCCCCCACGAACATAGAGCTACTCTACCAGACTTATAAAGCACTCGAAGCTGCCGAACAACCTTCTGGCGCACTCCTCGAGAAATTTTCCGTTCAAGCTCCAGAGTCGATGAACTTAAAACTATGGAGGGAACTCGGCCAATATTTCGCTGAAACAAACAAGCCACAATCCGCTCTCGATGCCTACCTAAAAGGCGTTGACCCAGACAACAGCACTCCGTCGGCGGAAACCGCTGTAGCAATCGGCAAGCTATTCATCCAATTAGACAACACTGCGCAAGCCGAATATTGGCTCAGCATTGCCGCCGAAAACAACAGTCCAGACGCATTACCCGCACTCTTTGGCCTTCTTGAAATCAAATTCGGGCAGGAAGACTGGGAAGCCGCTGAAGCACTGTTCTCACAACTCGACAATCAATTCCCAGGAGCCGTCGACGCAAGTGAATGGTCCACCCGTCGCAACGAACTTATACGCTGGCGAGAGGCGCAAGATGCCATGCAGGCAGCACTCGCAAAAACAGCAGGCTCAGATGGCAGCGAAACAGTTACCACCAACATCGAAGTAGGCACCGAAGCCACAGACATTTCAGAAGGCAAAGCCCAGGTGATCAGCGATCTCGAAGCTGCCGAAGCGATGGCGAACACACCTGCAGTCGAAGTCGCTGAATCAACCGAAACAGACAACAATTCGATCGTATTTAACCCGGAGATCGCCATCGAGCCAGCTGAACCCGACCTAACCATTGACGTCTCCTACGACCAACAGGGTAGCGATAACCCAACGAGCTACACCGTAGAAAGCAGCGAAGCCGTCCAAGAAGTCGAAACGACACTCGCCGACGCCGTTCGACCAAGCAACCGCCCTCGCTCCATTGATGAATTACTCAAAGAAGCAAACGATGCGACCCTTGATAAAAACTATCGCCTCGCGATCACAAACTACTGGCAAGCACTTGGAGCCGCAAACGACCGCGACGACATTTGGAACCTACTTTCACGCGCCTACCTAATCGATGGGCAATTCAAAAATGCGGAGACAACCGCGCTCGAAGCCATTCGCCTCTCTCCACGCGACATCAATTACACACTCGATTATTTACGCGTCGCGCAACGCTCGAAAACGCCGGAAGAGTTCTTCGCAGAGCTAGAGACGGCCTATGACCGCTTTCCGCAAAGCCCGGAGGTCACGCTTTCAATCGCACGTGGCTATGAGCGCATTGCCAAGAACAACAGCGCAGCCAGTATACTCTACCAGCGGTTCATCGACCTCGCCCCTAGTCATCCTCTCAGACCCGAGGCTGAAGCGGCGATTAACCGTCTGCAGTAAGCCATTGGGTTCCTCGTTGACCACTGCTGGCCCACGCAGCAACAGTGGTATCCATCATTGCGTTTTCGCGTCTTCTTAAGTGCCAAGAATTGCTCAAAGATCTATCGAGACTCTCAAACATCAAGTTAACCTTGTTGATGTCGTATCTCCCTATGTGCAACTTAAGCGTGCGGGTAAGTCCTGGAAAGGACTGAGCCCATTCACGCAAGAAAAGACACCCTCTTTTTACGTGCACCCTGATCGAGGGTTCTACAAATGCTTCAGTTCCGGCGAAGGTGGAGACCTCTTCTCCTTTGTGATGAAGCAAGAGAACTTGGAATTCATCGAAGCAGTGGAGTTCATTGCCCAAAAATTCAACATCAACCTCGAATACGAAGAAGGTGGCCCATCGCGCGAAGAAGTTTCTGTGCGTAAGCAAATCTACGAGCTCCACGAAATAGCCACCTACTACTTTCACCAGTGCTTTCTAAAGAGTGAAGAAGCCGCACCCGTCCGTGAATACTGGCAAGAACAGCGCGGCTTCAGTATGGAGACCGCCGACGAAGTAAAAATCGGCTACGCACCGGCTGCACGCAACGCACTCGCGCTTCATTTCCGAGAAAAGAACGTCTCACTCGTAGCCATGCAACAGTCAGGCCTCTTTTTCGCCCGCGACGGCGAGCAGAACTACGAGAACTTCAAATCACGCTTTCGCGGCCGCCTAATGATCCCCATTCGTGATGTGCAAGGCCGCGTGGTCGCCTTCACCGCGCGCCAGCTACCGCAAACACCAGACGACGACCCAGCCAAAGACGCTAAATACGTAAATTCCCCAGAGACACCCATTTTCCACAAAGGGCGCATTCTCTTCGGCATGGATCATGCACGAACGCATATCAAAGACCAGGAAGGCTTCCTACTTGTTGAAGGCCAGCTCGACGCGATTCGTTGTTGGTCCGTCGGTTTACACACTGCCGTCGCCCCCCAAGGCACTGCACTCACCGAAGATCAAGTGCACCTCATCCGCCGTTATGATCCCGCCTATGTAGAATGCTTGCTAGATGGCGACTCCGCAGGGCGCAAAGCTGCCGTCAAATACATCCCACTCGCTTTCAAAGCAGGGCTAGAATTTAACTTTCTACTGCTTCCCGAAAAAGCAGACCCCGACGACCTCCTACGGCAACATGGAGCAAAGGCGCTCGACCCACTCCGCAAACATTCAAAAAACGGCATAGAACTAGCGATCCAAGATAGCCTTCCAGAAAATCGAGCCCCGACAACCCGTGATAAAACCACCGCTTTACGCACGATCTTCGACCTCCTGCAACATGTCCCCTCAGAAGTCGCACGTGAGGACTACATACAAATCGCTTCTCGCTTGCTCAACGTCGACCCCCTCGCCGCCTTGCGCGATTTTAATAAAGCCCCCAAACCGACAATATACAATTCCACGTCACAATCGACACCAGCTACCCCTAAACCAGCTAGAGACCCGCTATTGACACAAGCCACATGGGAACTACTTTGGCTCGTTTCACATCATCCGGAATACGGCAACAAACTATCAGAAATCATTGATTACGAATGGATTAATACAAAGTCACCAGCAGGTCGCTTACTTGATCGCATACTCGCCGAACTCAAAGAAGGCTTAATCGATGATGCCACACAGACCGAAAATTTAGTGGAAAGTGTTGAAGACCGCCAACTTCTGGCTGAAATAAACCTCAAAGAACTCGAAATCGAAAACCCCAAAGCACATATTGAAGCCTGCCTACAAACGCTTTATAAAAACTATTTAAACGCCCGAAGAAAAGATCTCGAACAAAGAATCACCAATGCTGGCGCTTCCTCTGAAGCTCAACTCCGCCTCATGCAAGAAGTCAGCAAAATTCGAAAAGCTTTAGCTCAACCGCTAAAGCTAGAACTCTAAGTAAGAACGACTCATCAAATATTATGTCAGCTGCGAAAAAGAAAACCGCCAAGAAGACAGTCAAAAAAGCTGCGAAAAAAGTAGCCAAAAAAGCACCCGCAAAAAAAGCGGCTAAAAAAACGCCTGCTAAAAAAGTAGCCGCTACAAAAAAGGCGGTCGCCAAGAAGGTGCCAGCTAAAAAGAAAGTTGCTAAAAAGAAAGCTGCATCAGCAAAAAAACCCGTAGCCAAAAAGAAAGCTGCATCAGCAAAAAAGCCCGTAGCCAAAAAGAAAGCTGCATCAGCAAAAAAGCCCGTAGCCAAAAAGAAAGCTGCATCAACCAAGAAGGCTACAGTTGAAAAAGGCGCCACCAAAATTACCAAAGCTGATACCGAAAAAGCGATTGAAGCAGCGGCTGCAAAGCTTCCGAAAAAACGCAAGCTTACCGCTAAAGCACAAGAAAGGCTTAACGAGCGTATTCGCACTTTGATCCGCCTTTCCAAGGAACAAGGCTTCCTCACCTACAAGGATATCAACAAAGCGCTTCCTGATAGCGTCAACAATCCTGACGAAATCGAAAACGTCATTTCCATTCTTCAAAACCTCGAAGTCGAGATACTCGACGACAGCGAAGTTGAAGCCTATAAAGCACGGCTCGAAGAGACCGAAGAGAAGGAAGTGCGCACTTCTCAAAATGACATTCTCGACGACCCTGTTCGGATGTATCTCAAGCAAATGGGCCAAGTCCCTTTGCTCACTCGTGAAGAAGAGGTCGCCATCTCTAAACGTATTGAAAAGGCTGAACTACGAGCACAAGATGCACTATTCTCCACTGCGCTGACACTCGAATTTCAAAACAACATCGTCACGAAACTCCTCAACCGTGAAGAGCGATTTGACCGTGTTGTGCTCGATAAAAAGATCGAAAGTCGTGAAGCCTATTTCAATAGCCTACCCAAACTGCTCGAACAGGCACACAAGTTGGGCGAACGCATTTACGCAGCATGGGATAGCCATGTAGCGGCGACCAAAGAAGGCAACGACCCAATCGCAAAACGCTCACGCACTCGTATGATTAAATACGAAAACGAGCTGCGCCTCGTGCTGCGTAAGTATTGCCTAAAGCTAAAAGTCTTTGAAGAATTCCTCAATGATCTAACCCCAATCTACCGTGAAATCACGAGCCTTTACGAAGACATCGAGGCGGCTGATTTGGTATCGACTCGTCGTAAGACAAAACTAGACGTCGCCGCAATCAACAAACGTCTCGAAGCTCTCAAAACAGAATTCAAAATTGATACGAAAGAGTTCATGGAGATCATCCGTGAAGTGCGCACCGGTGTCCGAGAAGCACACAAAGCGAAGACTGAAATGGTCGAAGCTAACTTGCGCCTCGTTATCTCCATTGCAAAAAAATACACCAACCGTGGTCTCTCGTTCCTCGACCTCATTCAAGAAGGTAACATGGGCCTCATGAAGGCCGTTGAGAAATTCGAATATCGCCGCGGCTACAAGTTCTCAACTTACGCAACATGGTGGATTCGCCAAGCGATTACACGTTCTATTGCCGACCAAGCACGCACCATTCGTATCCCGGTCCACATGATCGAGACCTTAAACAAGGTGATGCAGGTGCAAAAGCAACTCCTCCAAGAGCTCGGTCACGAGCCTACCGCAGAGGAAGTTGCCGACGAAATGAACCTTCCTATCGAGCGTGTGCAGTCCATCATGAAGATGGCACAGCAACCGATCTCCTTGCAAAGCCCAGTTGGAGATTCCGACGACACCAACTTCGGTGACTTCATTGAAGATAAAGGGGCGGAAAATCCATACGACATGACTGCATACAGTCTTTTACGTGAGAAGATCACCGACGTCCTCGACTCCTTAACCGAGCGCGAGCGCCGTGTGCTTTCACTACGCTTCGGCCTAGCCGACGGCTACTCACGCACACTGGAAGAAGTCGGCCGCCAATTTAAGGTGACTCGTGAGCGAATTCGCCAAATTGAGGCCAAGGCACTCCGTAAGATGCGCCACCCGACGCGTATTCGCCAGTTGCACGGCTTCTTCGAGGGTGATATCAATCTCGAAAAACCAGGCATGGACAGTATCAAACGCGAAAACGCGAAACATAAATAAGAAGGAACGAATCCTTCATATTGAACACTATTAAAGATCCTATGCGCCTCAAAAAAACAGCTCCTCTAGCCCTCGGCACCTGCCTCATCGTATTGCTTAGTGCATGCAGCTCAAACGGAGTTCGGGTCACACAAGGCGACGCACAAATCGGTGCAGCCAGCCCAGGCACGATTGTTCCCAGCAACTCATCATCCGTCGTCCACGTCGATATGTTCGAACGTATCGCAACCATACGTAATGGCAACGCGCTCGCCCCGGGCTTCCTTGTCGCTAAAAATAGAGCCGGAGAACAGACCGCAGCCTTGAAAGCACGGCCTGCTCGAGCAGAAGGCCTACGCACGGCAGACATCTTAGAGGGTGAACCACGTATCAACGATATTATCTCCTCAGCCAGCTCTTCGGAGACAGCACGTCTAAGCAAAATATACCGTGACGCGGACGCCGAATAAGCGTATAGCCATATTATAAGCCACCTCTTTCAAAGATCCTCCATAACTTAGCATTTCATCATCATGCACACTCTAGCTTTCCTCCAAAACCTAAGCAGCTGGGAAATTGTTCTCATTTTCCTAGTCGTGCTTCTTTTCTTCGGCGCTAAACGTCTCCCAGAACTTTTTCGCTCCCTCGGAAAATCCGTGAAGGAATTCAAGAGTGCCACCTCAGGTATTGAAGAGGATATACGCAACGCAATGGAAGCTGAAGAACCCGTCAAAAAGCCAACTCCAAGGGCAACTGTGGAAAGCCAGTCTGTTGAAGCCACGCCTGCCGCCAGCGAAACCATAGCAACTGAAACAGCTGACGCACCTGCTGAAAAAGACAAAGCTTAATTCTCAGGAATGCCCTCCTGCACAATACAACCACTTCCCACAGCTGTGCTCTGGGATATGGATGGCACACTGATCGATCAGACCGCTGCGATTATTCGCTGCTATCGCGATGTCATAATGGGTCTAGGATACCCAGAGCCAGAAACAGAAACAATCCGACGAAGCCTGGGTGGTCCTATGGCATCAACTATGTCGATTTTCATTCAAGACGATCAATTCGACGAAGCCGCAAAGCGCTTTCGAGCACGATTCCCAGAAATCATGTATGAGGGCCTAATTATACTGCCAGGTGCCCATGAACTCATCGAGAGCTTTCACCAAAACGGAATCCCTCAAGCAATTTTTACCAACAAACACGGTGACACTGCACGGCAAGTGAGCGCACATGCAGGATTTGATCAACGAGTCCCCATTTGCGTCGGCAGCAAAGACACCGAGTGGCACAAGCCACAAGCCGAACTCACAAACTATGTATTAAAACAAATCCAGTGCAGAGCAGAAGGTGCCTGCATGATTGGTGACTCTCCAACCGATATTGAAACCGCCCATAACGCGGGCCTCATTTGCTACTGTGTTTCAACCGGCGCGCACCGCGTCGAAGAACTCCAACATGCTGGCGCCGAAGCCGCATTTGAAGATTTAGAGCAACTTAAAACCGCACTCGCTTGGTAGCAAACATTCGCGAGGCTGTGGCTCTAAAAAAAGAGTTCGCCGACAGCGTAAAATCCGAACAGCTTTTAGACATGAAAAGCATGACAGGATATGGCTCTGGATCATCCCAGGCTGCAAAAGAGAATTTACAAATCGAAGTCGAAATCACTTCCGTCAATCGTAAGACGCTCGACGCCTTTGTCTCCGCGCCCCGTGAGTGGAGCGGCCTCGACCAAAAGTGCACCGAATGGCTCAAAAGTAGCTTCCAGCGTGGACGAGTCAACGTGCACATCAAGGTAACGTCGACCGAAGGAGTGCAATACGGTCTCACTTGGGACGCCCAGGCAATGGATGAAACCTTAGAGCGCCTAAAAGCATTTGCCGAAAGCCGAGGGCTGACATTTACCCCCGACGCCGCTGTGCTAGTGGACCTCGCCAAATCACTCAAAGATAGTTCTGGCCTACCTGACTGGACGGATATCCAAGAAGCTCTACAGGCTGCATTCAATCAAGCACTCTCCGACATCGATTCCATGCGCGCCTCCGAGGGTGAAGCGCTCAAGCAAGACCTTCTGGAACGTATCGACTTACTCGATCAGCTGCGCTCCCAAATTGAGACACATGCCGCCGAAGCTGTCAGTAAGCACCGAGACGCCCTACTCGATCGCCTCAAGCAACTCGACCTCGAACTCGATATCAACGATGAACGCGTCCTCAAAGAACTGGCGATTTTTGCAGATCGTTCCGATGTCAGTGAAGAGATCACTCGCTTAAGCAGTCATTTCGAACAGTTCCGTGAATTCCTAAATTCCGATGAAGCTACGGGGCGAAAAATGGACTTCCTCTGCCAAGAAATTCATCGCGAATTTAACACCACAGGCAGTAAATCCAGCCAAATCGAAATCACACGTGCTGTGATCGAAGGCAAAAATACCCTCGAACGCATCCGCGAGCAGGTGCAAAACGTCGAGTAAGCGCCCCCAGCTTAATTCAAGCGATGGATCCCGTAGCTCTTCGAAAATTAGTTGCAGGCATACTCTGCCTACTCATTGCCAGCGGAGTAATCAAATGGGAGGAGATTCAGGAAAGGCGCGGCCTGCGAATTATCTTTTTCTGTTGCGGCTTATTTTTAACAGTCGCCAGCCCCCTTTATCAATTTGGTATCATCCCTGAATCTCAAGTCGACGCATGGTTTAGAGGGCTATTTAATTAAACTTTAAAATAAAATGAAGCTAATCAAATACACACTATTCGCTCTAAGCCTATTTAGTATGCATACAATTGTTTCGGCCGAAACGTTCACAATCAACGGAGACAATGTGATCGTGCCAAATCCAACAGGCTACGTCGCGGCCGATGATAGCATGCCAAATGTCCAGCGAATCGTTCAATCCATGGTCGACCCCATGAATGATACGCTGGCATACTATGTAAGCGAGCAAGATGCCGAACTCGCTCGTGCTGGCGAGATGCCTAACCTTGAAAACACATTCATGTTAAAGCTGAATAAACAGCTGAAGGGCAAAACTGTTAGCATTCGCGACTTTGCAATGCTCTCAAAGGAAATCAAAAACCAGAACCAGCAAATTTTTGAAAAGATCCAACAGATGATGCCTGATATCATGGATCAAACGAGTCAAAACATGAGCGATGAATTTGATTTCAAAATGGCATTATNTGTGGGGCAGATGGTGCCGCTAGATCCACATGTCGTAGATGAAAATGCCTTTGCATACTCAATGATGATCAATTACGGAGTTGAGGCAGCAGGCAGTTCCGAAGAACTCATCGTTGCGGCAACCGCGACAATACTGAATGTATCTGGGCACCTACTCTTCTTGTATAGCTAAGGCTCAGAAGAGGAACTTGAGTGGACCCGCGAGAACTCAAAGCAATGGGCCTCTGATATGCTCTCGAAGAATGCACCCGCGCCACAGAAGTCGCCAAGCACACAAACGATTAATTGGGATACGGTCATAAAAAAAAGCATCATCGGCGCAATCATTGGCGGCATCATCGGCCTATATGCCATGTTCGCATCGAAAAAAAAGCAATCGTAGCGGCTCTCCGCGCGGCTTTTACGTTTAAAGATTATTAGCCTATCCTTTTTAATCCCGAGTGCAAAATGTGGAATAAATAGCAATGTCGCAAGGGATCGTGCGCACGTAACCTCGCCCCACTAAGCTGTCACAGTGAGCCCAGTATTGTCTGCGTTTAAGCGATAGACACGGGCTTTGGTATTGTTAACCTTATAAACAGCTTCCATCGCTTCTCCAACAGCNCGAGCCTTCTCAGCATCAGTCACACAAACCACGGTAGAGCCACTACCACTCAACCAACCGGTATAAGCGCCGGCATGCACACCTGCCTCTACGCTTTCGTGCCCAAATGGATTCAAGTGCACACGATACGGTTCATGGATATAATCGTTCACCGCATCTTTCAGTCGCTCAAATTCTCCGGATACCAACACGCCGACAAGAAAAGCGAGGCTATTGGTGCTGCGCACGACATCATTAAAGGGTATCGAGTCTGGCAATACACGGCGTGAGTTTTCGGTCAAAACTTGGTAGTCTGGAGAGACTGCAACAAATACTAAAGACTCCGGTAGCTCGAAACGCACGTGCTCTCGATAGCTAAATGTCTTCGGCTCGGTTCGAGCGATACAGAATCCACCAGCAAAGGCTGCGCATGCGTTATCGGGGGCATTATCGAGTTTCGTCGTCAGACGAATCATCGCCTCTTTATCTAGAGGCTCACCGTGCAGCGCATTCAAGCCAGCAACCACACCTGCACGGACCGTCGAGCTCGAACCAAGCCCACGAGCCATCGGCACTTCTCCCCAAATTTCATAATCAAAACCAGAGAGTTCCACCCCAGCAACTTGCGCAAAGCTCAGTGCAGTCTCTTCAACCATTTGCTGTGTGCCCTCTCCTACTTCGGACGTCGCGGCAATCGCATGATCGTCTCGCCGAGTTAGCCGCACGAAGTTATATAGCGATAGCGCAATACTCAACGTATCAAAGCCGGGGCCGCAATTAGAGGTGCTAGCTGGCACTTGCACGAGGACTGTAGACAGAGTTGTCATGAATGGTCTCTTATTTATGGCGACGCATTTCGCGCTCAGCTTCACGCATGGTGATCTTTTTCTTCATCGTTTCGCGCTTATCATGCAGCTTCTTACCCACGCACAGAGCAATTTCGATTTTAATTAAACCATGCTTCAGATAGATGCGTATCGGGATTAAAGATTTACCCCCCGCATCCGTGGCACCCATCAATTTGTGGATTTCACGTTTATGTAGCAGAAGCTTGCGTTTGCGGCGCGGTTCGTGGTTCTGAAAATTGCCGAACTTATATTCGCCAATATGCGACTGGTAGAGCCAGACTTGCCCCTTTTCGACACGACAGAATGCTTCACTAATCTGCCCATTGCCCTCACGAAGGGCTTTGACTTCGGTGCCCTTCAACACGAGCCCAGCTTCAAAACGATCGCCCACGAAATAATTGTGGTTCGCCTTGGCATTGCGGATCTCTCTAAAGCGATCCTCAGGGGTCTGTTTTTTCGCGCACACGTTAATACAATCCCTCTAAACGGGAAACGCGGAGTAACGCGGATCGGCAGGAGTAAATCCAGCCAGTCGATTAATCCTCGTCGGACTCAGCCAGTTGATAAGTAATCTTACCCTCCATGACCTCACGCAAGGCCATATCTTCTGCAGACAGGCGCTCAAGTGATTCGATAAGTGGCTTATAGCCACTTTTTAACTGTTTTGCACGACGAGAGATCACATTGATCAAAATCATTGGATCTGTGATAACTTCTTGTGCTGCTTGTAAATAGTCGTCTCTCAAGGTAAATTCTCCGCTAAGGTTAGAATTGGAAAGGAGCGGAAAATGACGCAGACATTCCCCTTTGCAACAAAAAACAAGAAACTTCTGCATTTTGGCTAAAATTCCCATTGACAGGCGGACTTGCCATTTTACTGTTTGCCGCTTTTCCAAAATCATGAAGACGACTTTAGCTACAAAATCTGATCACACCAAAGAATGGTATGTGGTCGACGCTGCCAATGAAACACTTGGTCGTGTATCCGTAAAAATTGCAAACGTGCTNCGTGGGCGCCACAAGCCTACCTATACACCGCATGCTGACACTGGCGACTTCGTCGTTGTGGTCAACGCTGAGAANATCCGCGTAACAGGCAAGAAAAACAGCGATAAGAACTATATGTTTTATTCTGGCTGGATGGGCGGCGATAGCTACGTATCCATGGAAAAGATGCGTGAAAAGAAGCCTGAGTTCATTATCGAGCACTCAGTCAAGGGCATGCTTCCTCGTAACAAGCTAGGTCGTGCAATGATCAAAAAGTTGAAGATCCACGCTGGTCCAACACACCCATACGAAGCGCAGCAGCCTAAGCCGCTCGTTTAATTTTAGACAATTTATACTATGAGCGAACAAACATTTGTTACTGTAGGCCGTCGTAAGACAGCTACTGCACGTGTCCGCCTAACTCGCGGCACTGGCAAAATTGAAGTGAACGGTAGTGAGCCTCGNGCTTACTTCAAAACTGAAGAATTTGCGAACGCAGCCCTCTCTCCTCTCAAGACTGTTGAGATGGCCGACCAAGTTGACATCAAGGTCCGCGCACAAGGTGGCGGTCTAAACGGTCAAGCTGGCGCCGTCCGCCTCGGCATCGCCCGTGCACTTGAAAAAATGAACGGCGAACTTCGCGTTGCTCTGAAGCAAGAAGGCCACATGAAACGTGACCCTCGTAGCCGTGAGCGTAAGAAACCAGGTCAACCTGGTGCACGTAAGCGCTTCCAATTCTCAAAACGTTAATCCGCACAGCGGCAAGGACGCAACTTTTGCAACCCTCCATAGCCGTGTTCACACGTGCTTTGGAGGGTTTTTTGTTTCCCAATTTTCAGATTCGGCAGACTTTCTGCATAACCAATCAAGACCAACGGCCCTCTCTCGACTCACCACTAAAACAATGAACGCAGCAATCATAGGAGCATCTGGCTATTCCGGAGAAGAACTTGTTCGGTTACTTTCACGGCACCCGAACGTGCAACTGGCTGCCGTCACATCTCGGTCGCTCGCTGGCCAAAAGGTGGCCGACGTTATGCCCGCTCTACGGCACGCGGTCGGTGATCTAGAATTTACAAGCTCCGACCCGGTCGAACTTGCCCAACGTGATGACCTCGACGTCTTCTTTCTAGCACTACCGCACGGTGTCGCTAGCGAATTTGCCAGCCCACTTTATAAGGCAGGCAAAACAGTCATCGATTTAAGCGCCGACTTCCGGTTGAACTCCACTTCAACTTACGAAAATTACTACGGGCATCCACACCCAGCGCCAGAACTACTCAAGGCAGCTCCCTACGTCATCCCTGAGCTCGCGGACGACTCGTGGAAAGAAGCCACCTTGATCGCATGCCCTGGATGCTATCCAACTAGCGTGCAGGTCCCTCTGATTCCGCTACTCAAGGCAGGTTTAATTAAGCCATCCGGTATTGTGATCAACAGTTACAGCGGCGTTTCAGGCGCGGGAAGGAAAGTCGCCGAAGACTTCATCTACTGCGAGCGCAACGAAAGCATGAAAGCTTACGGACTTCCGAAGCACAGACACCTTTCCGAAATTGAGGAACAACTCGAAAAAGCAGCCTTTGCCGACTGCCTAGTGCAATTCAATCCACACCTCGCTCCTATGGCTCGTGGCATTTCCACCACGATCGTTGCGAAGTCGAATAAAGCATCGATTGAAAGTATTTATTCGACATGGCAGAAAACTTATAAGGGCAAACCCTTCATCAGTATACTTCCGTCAGGCACCTACCCAGACACGAAACATGTCACAGGCAGTAACAGAGCTGATATTTCTGCAGTCTACGACCCACGGACAGATAACTTCGTGATCACCTCTGTCATCGACAACCTACTCAAAGGTGCCAGCGGACAAGCCGTGCAGATTCTCAACTTAAAGTCTGGCTTCGAAGAAACCGCTGGCCTCATCTAAACCAATTTCGCAAAGCAAATCTCGACAACTTTCATGAGCGACACAATTACAGTCAAACTGATCGATAATCCGGGAGGCATCGCGGACTGCCCTGGCTTTAAAACGGCAGGTATCGCGTGTGACATACGTGAAAATGGAAAACAGCAACTCGATCTAGCACTTGTGACTGCTGAAAGTCCCTGTGCAGCTGCAGGTGTGTTCACTTTAAATGATGTTTGCGCAGCTCCGGTGCATGTTTGTAAAGAAATCCTTTCACATTCAGGCGTCAAAGTAGCTGGTTTTGTTGCGAATAGCGGCAATGCTAACGCTGCCACTGCAGAGCAAGGCATGGTCGACGCCAAAGAGATGTCCACCAACTCTCAGCTAGAAACAGGTATCGGATCGCCTTTCCTCGTATGCTCTACAGGTCGGATCGGACGGGTCTTGCCGATGGGCAAAATTAAAGCTGGCATCGCTGCAGCCGCACAAAGGCTAAACGAAAGCGAAGAGCAATCACTCAACGCCGCCGATGCCATACTGACTTCTGACACGCGCCGAAAGGTCGCAACAGCACAATTTGTCTTCAATGGTAAAACGATTACTGTCGCCGGTATGGCGAAGGGGGCTGGCATGATCGAGCCGAACATGGCGACGATGCTTGCCTTTCTTACCACGGATCTCGAAGTCGAAAGCAGCACTCTGAAAGACACACTCGTTCGAGCCTGCAACAAAACGTTCAACCGTATTTCCATCGACGGCGATATGAGCACGAACGACACCGTGTTACTACTTGCCAATGGCAAATCTGGCCTTGTCCCCAATGATCATCCAGAGCTACTGCATGCATTCCGTGAAGCAGTCTTTATGGTCTGCGATACTTTGGCAGAAAAAATTGTAGGTGATGGAGAAAAGGTCACCAAACTCGTCGAGCTCGTCGTCGAAGGCTGTAAAACAGATAAAGATGCCGAGAAAATCGCGCGCTCTGTTGGCAACTCGCTCTTGGTTAAAACTTCATGGTATGGCTCCGATCCAAATTGGGGACGCCTCGCCGATGCTGCTGGCTACGCACGCGTGGGACTCAAAGAGGAATGCTTCGATATCCACTATGACGAAGTCCCTGCACTCATCAAAGGTAAGCCGCAAGACAGCAAACTCTCCGAATGGAAGACCATCGTTTCTAAGAAGCGCTTCCGCATCACACTCAATTTAAATCAAGGCGATGGCAACTTCCGCCTCCTCACCTCGGACCTCAGCGAAGCCTACGTAGATTTCAATAAGTCCGAGTAAGCCCATTTCAGCCTCTCAACTTTTCAAAATTTCAGCGTTTCAGCGTTTTCATACAATGACCAACATCGACCACCTCGACGTCACCACCAAAGCAGCCGTGCTGCTCGAAGCATTGCCTTATATTCAACGCTTTCGTGACGCCATATTTGTCGTCAAATACGGCGGCGCATTCATGGACGATGCTGACCCATCTGTGCGCACGCGAGTCGCGACCGACATTGCATTTCTACATGCGGCTGGTATCAAAGTTGTCGTCGTGCATGGTGGCGGCAAGGCGATCACACGCGCCCTCGCCGAGTCTAACGTCGAAACACGTTTTGAGCATGGTCTACGTGTAACGGATGCCGAATCTGTAAAAGTCGTTGACCACACACTCAATAAAATAGTCAACCAAGACATCTGCGAAATTCTTCAACACAAGAACGCACGGCCAATTTCCATTCCCGGGAATAATATCCTCGTGTGCGATAAGAAGCAGGTCGTCGTCGATGACGAGGAGCTCGATCTCGGTTTCGTCGGTGAAATACATACAGTCAAAACCAAGATCATTAAAAAGGCACTCAACGATGGCTACATTCCAATTATATCGCCCATCGCCTGTGATGATAACGGACAAATCTATAACACCAATGCCGATGCTGCTGCAGGTCGCGTAGCTTCCGCACTGCGCGCACGACGCCTTGTTTACCTTTGTGACGTTCCGGGTTTAATGAAAGACATCAACGACCCAGAGTCGCTGATGTCCTCACTCAAGACTCAAGACGTCGCCAGTCTCGTCGCTGATGGCACCATCAGTAAGGGGATGATTCCAAAGACCGACAGCGCTGTGAAAGCGCTACAGAACGGAGTGCATCGCGTGCACTTTATCGACGGTGAGCAACCACACAGTCTACTCCTTGAAATCTTCACCGACAAAGGCGTCGGCACCGAAATCCATAACGCCTAAAATCTCTGATTTTAATACGTAATCTTTAATAAATAATGACTAAATCATTAGTCACCAAACATACCATTTAGCCATCAGCTATTAGCCATTAACCATTAACCATTCAAGATAATGGAACATTATAAGACTCTCATGAAAAACTACGGTCCGCCCGCGTTCAACGCAGTGCGGGGGGAAGGCGTGTATCTCTATGACGAGTCTGGTAAGCGCTATTTGGATTTCGGCAGCGGGATCGCAGTGACCTCTGTTGGCCACTCACATCCAAAGTGGGTGCAAGCCGTGCAGGACCAAGCAGCAACCCTCACTCATTGCAGTAACCTTTACGGCATCCCTGATCAACAAAAGCTAGCAGATCGGCTTGTTGCACAAGCGGGCCCAGGTCGGGTGCTCTTTTGTAATAGTGGCGCTGAAGCCAACGAAGCGCTGATCAAACTCGCTCGGCTACATGGTAAACACATCACTGGAGAAGAAGCTAAACGCTACACAGTAGTCGCGGCAAATAATGCGTTCCATGGTCGAACTTTTGGCGGGATGGGCGCAACACCGCAGGAAAAGATTCAAGGCGGCTTTCGTCCCATGCTTGAAGGCTTCAAGTTCGGCGAGCTCAACAACATCGAAAGCTTCGATAAGCTTGTCGACGAAACNGTTGCAGCTGTATTCATCGAAACAATACAAGGTGAAGGCGGATTGATTCCTGCCGAAGATAGCTTCTTACAAGAACTACGGGCACTCTGCACCGAGCGAAACGCCATGCTCATTCTCGACGAGGTCCAATGCGGCATCGGACGGAGCGGACATTTTTTCGCCTTTGAAAAGAGCGGCGTCAAACCAGATGCCATTGGTATGGCCAAAGGATTAGGTGGCGGGTTCCCTATCGGCGCAATTTGGGTATCCGAACCTTATGCAGAACTTTTTCAGCCAGGCTCACACGGCACCACCTTTGGCGGCAGTCCTCTCGCGTCTGCAGCAGCCAACGCGNCGCTTGATATTATCGACGACGAACAACTCATCGAGAATGTTGCCGTCAACAGCGTGCGTTGGCATNAAGCTCTCCAAGCTTTAGTCGAAAAATATCCAGATCAGATTCTGGGCATGCGGGGTGCTGGTTACATGGTCGGCCTCGTCCTCAAACCTGAAGGTCATAACCTTAAAATCACCGCCGCCGCTCGAGAAAAACAGTTACTCCTTGTCCCTGCTGGACAAAACGTCATCCGCCTACTCCCCGCACTCACAGCCAACTTGAAAGAACTCGCCGAAAGCGTCCGTATACTCGACGAAGTCTTCACCGAGTTAAACTAACTTCTATTTTCTTACTTCTAACTACAATTTAGAATGCACCATTTTTTACAAGTTACCGACTTCACGCTCGAACAAGCGCAAGAAGTTTTCTCCCTCGCAAAAAGCTTCAAAGACAAGCGCCTCAATAGTCCACAACCATTGAATATGCAGTCTTGGGGTCTACTCTTCTACAAGAGTAGCACGAGGACACGTGTCTCCTTTGAGGTCGGCGTCAACGAACTCGGCGGCTTCCCTGTTGTGCTCAATTCGCAACAAACGCAAATCGGTCGTGGCGAAAGCATCGAAGACAGCTCTAAGGTCCTATCACGCTATCTACATGGCCTCGTTATTCGTGCCTATGAGCACGAAACCGTCACGGAATTTGCCAAGCATGCGACCATGCCCATCATCAATGGCCTAACTGACTTCAACCACCCGTGCCAATTAATGGCCGATCTCTTTACCCTGCTTGAGCGTTACTCACCTGAAGACGTGGACATTCAATCACTCAAGGGTAAGAAAGTGGCCTTTCTCGGGGATAGCGCCTGTAATATGGCAAACTCTTGGATTCTCAGCGCAGCCATGTTTGGCATGGAGATCGTCGTTTCTGGACCCAAAGGCTACGAGCCTAAACCAGTCGTAACTGAAGCGCTCAATGCTGCTGGTCTACCAGTAAACTTCACCTATACCGACGATCCAAAAGCCGCCTGTAAGGGTGCTGATTGCATCTACACCGACGTGTGGGTCTCGATGGGGGATGAAGCCGAAGCTGAGCAACGCCTCAATGAAATGGCACCCTATCAGGTCAACACCGAGCTTCTCGCACTCGCCAATCCAGACGCCTATTTCATGCACTGCCTGCCTGCCCACGCCGGTGAAGAAGTCAGCCAAGAAGTCTTAGATAGCCCAAAGAGCATCATTTTCGACGAAGCAGAAAATCGCCTCCATGCTCAAAAGGCAATCATGGCGAAGCTAGTGGAATTGAATCAATCGGTATAAGCGTTCCTTAAAAACACTGAGCTTCGTCGATAAACTCAGCTTGCTCGCTCGCCTTTTCATCGAAAATGGCGCATAGTAGTTAACGAAAGGGTTACTATGTTGCAGAAGGAATTACGTATCTCATGTTACGAGCTTTTGGATGATGGCTCAAAGCGGCTAGGGCTTCCAGTTGGAATCGTCAGCCACGTTTACAACAACCTGTATCAAGTAGTCGCAATCAACCTTCGACAGGGTGATTTGATCCCTGGAGCCACATTTCCAGTCGATCAAACCTACTGCCGTGATGTCGTCGAAAAGGACAAAACTGTCGCGATTACAGAAATTGATGGCGTGCATGGGCTACAACGGCACCCGCTATACGTCAGCATGCCGCTCGAAGCATATATCGGAGCTCCGATCCACCATAGAGGTGCCGTCTGGGGCACAATCAACTTTAGTTCGCCGAAATGTCGCAATGCTTTTTCCAAAGACGAAATCAGACAGGTCGAAAGTTACGCCCAAGCAATCGGCAAACAACTCGATGAAATCGATGCACTGCCTAGAGGTGCTTAACACCGAACCCATGTAGCTAGTCGTGCTCCGTTTGAGCACTGATGCTATCAGCTGACTTTTAATTCGCCCTGCAGCGTTTTCACAAGTGAATCCCCTACTTCTCGGAATCGAGGAGGATCTTATACTCCACCGAATCCACCAGTGCTTCCCATGTGGCTTCGATGATATTGTCGCTCGCGCCCACCGTGCCCCAGATCTCGTTGCCGTCAGTGGACTCGATCTGCACGCGGATGATCGCGTCGGCACCGTGTTGGCTCTCTAAAATACGGACCTTATAATCGATCAACTCAACCGCCATGATCTCAGGAAAGACCGGCGAGATCGCTTTGCGTAGAGCATGATCCAATGCGCCCACAGGACCTGTAGCCTCAGCTACCGTGTGATGAATTTCGTCGCCAACCTTCACCTGAACCGTCGCTTCTGAAACGGTTCGCTTCAAAGCAGTTTGATGTCCCACCATGACACGGTAACCGATCAACTCAAAGTCGTCTTTCTTACCCTTTANGAAGCGATTCAACAATANTTTAAACGAAGCATCTGCGGCTTCATAACCGTAGCCCTTGAACTCGAGTTCCTTGAGCTCGGCGAGGAAGTCCTTCAGCTCAGGTGAACGCGCGTCCAAATCGACACCGATCTCCTTGGCTTTCATCATCACACTGCTGCGCCCGGACATATCGGAAACCAACACACGGGTGCGATTGCCAACGAGTTCTGGTTCGATATGCTCGTAGCTGTGCTTCACCTTTGCTGCGGCATCGGCATGCACCCCCCCCTTGTGCGCAAAGGACGCAGGCCCAACAAATGGAGCATTGTTGTCAGACGGGCGATTCGCCATCTCATCGACGAAAAGTGAGAGGTCACGAAGCTTGGTTAGGTTCTCACCACAATTCAGCACACGCTTCATTTTAAGAACCAAATTTGGAATGATCGTCGTTAAATTTGCGTTTCCATTGCGTTCACCGACACCGTTGATCGTGCCTTGAACCAAGGTGGCACCCGACTCGATACCGGCGAGCGAGACTGCAACACCCAAACCCGAATCGTTGTGACAATGTATGCCGATCGGTGTGTCTGGGAAATGCGCAACGACCTTGGAAACAATCTCGTTCATTTCACTGACTAGTTTACCACCATTGGTATCACAGAGTGTAAGGTTAATCGCGCCGCCACGTTTCGCAGCTTCCAGAGTCTGCAAGGCATACTCTGGGTTGTCGCAATAACCGTCGAAAAAGTGTTCCGCATCGTAAATCACCTCGCGTCCGTTCTCGGTGAGAAAACGGACGGAGTCTTCGATCATCTTGAGGTTTTCCTCAGCAGTAGTGCGCAGAATCTCGGTCACATGCAAGAGCCACGTCTTGCCGAAAATGGTCACCACCGGGGTATTTGCATCCAACAGCAATTGCAATTGCGGATCCGCTTCCGCCTTGAGCTTCGCACGACGAGTGGAACCGAATGCTGCGATCTTGGCATGCTTGAGCTTCAGCTTTTGAGCCTCTTCAAAGAAAGCCATATCACGAGGATTCGACCCAGGCCAGCCGCCTTCAATGTAATCGATACCAAATTGGTCGAGCTTTTCAGCAACGCGAAGTTTGCCTGCCACAGTAAATGAAACGCCTTCGCCTTGTGTGCCATCGCGAAGGGTTGTGTCGTAAATTTTAATAGGTGCTTGCATCGATCAGAACAGATTGAGGAAAAACCGATGAAGAGAAAGGTTTGCACGTGAAGGGGCAAACTAAAAAAGGCCGCCCACCGCAGGGACAGCCTCTTCTGAAATTTGCGTCAACTGCGCAGCTATTTCGCTTCGAGCAATACGTAGCCCCAAGCTCCGAGTGTGAACTGTTCTTTGTGACTGAACAGANNCTTTTGATCGCTTAATACGTCAATGTAACTGCCCGCTAAAGCAGGATCGTCGATCGTAAAGGTCGCTGCTCGCGGCGATAAATTCAGAATAGCTATAATTTTATCTCCATTCTTCTCACGGTGAAAGGCCCACACCTGCTCATCTGCACCCGTCTCAAAATAGACTAGATCACCACCATGCGCACCATTCCAGAGTGCTTGATTGCGCTGCTTCCACTTAAACAAGCGTGTCAAAGTCGCACGCTCTGGATGCGGCCTCCAGTCAATGAGATCTTTTTCGAAGAATAAAAGCATCTTATCCAGGCCCGCCTCTTCTCCATTATAAATGAGTGGCATGCCACGCGAAGCGAAGGTATAGGCACGCAGGACGCCTGCTGCGGGCCCATAATCATCCGCGACAGTGCTGTGCCAGCTGTTTTCATCGTGGTTGCTCAGAAATTTCATACGGATCGCTTTGGGTGGATACTTCTCGTTTCGTTCGTATGCCTCGTAGTCGGCAAGGTCCTTGGCATTAATCTCTCCAGCAACAAGCTTCCGCATTTCACCCATTTGATGCCAAGCATAGGTCATTTCAAAGGCTTCATCGTGAAACTCCGGCAATTGCCCCTCTGCTAGCATAATCACTTGGTCGACTTGGTTCAGTGCTCGACGAGCTTCATTCCAAAAATCAGTCGGCACTTCCTCGGCAACGTCACAGCGGTAGCCATCTACACCAAACTCCTTTACCCAATAGACCATCGCATCGATCATTGCCGCGCGCAGTCCTGATTGATCGTAATCAAGCGAAATGACATCTGTCCAATCAGCCACGGGTGGTATGAATTCACCAGCTTCGTTGGTCTCATAAAACTCTGGGTGAGTTTCTGTCCAGTGGTGGTCCCATGCGGTGCGGTTAGCGACCCAATCAAGAATCACATACATGCCGAGCTCATGTGCTCGATCTACAAACTCCCGAAAATCTTGCTTGTTACCAAACTCAGGGTTCACCGACTTGTAGTCTTTAATCGAATAATAACTGCCTAAACCACCCTTCCGATTCTTTACTCCGATTTCATGTATCGGCATCACCCATACAATATCGATACCCATCGCCTTAATTTGTGGCAAATACTCCGTGACTTCATCAAAGGTGCCCTCTTCTGAAAACTGGCGCACGTTCACCTCATAGATGCCCGCATTTTTCAGTCAATCAGGATACATGCCATACGGTGCGCCATCACCGCGACATGCCAGTGCAGTCAGCAAGCAGAGCACGATACTAAAGAACACCGTGCGCCATGTATGATACATTTTCATACCACTAGATATCAGCCACTCACATGATTATGACCAACCGAGCCCTAGTGGACAGTTGAATAATTGAATTGTAGTCATCACAGCCTCTGCTTTACATACAACATATATACATTCACCCCCATCTCTGTGCCCAACGAAAGTAAAGAACTCCCTGGCCTTCGCGCTGAACTCGATAAACTGGTATACTTTCACGACACTGATAAACTGCCAAGCGATGCCCCGCACGCGTTTATCTATTTCATTACAATCAGTAATTTGTCGAACAGCACGGTCACCTTACGCGGGCGGCGCTGGGTGCTACGCGAAGTTGACGGGCATAGCCATGTGATCGAAGGTGAAGGCATCGTTGGCAAAGAGCCGACGCTCGCTCCCGGCGAACGTTTCAGCTACAACAGTTACCACATGACACACTGCGACTGCATCGCAACAGGTTCATTTCATGGTATTGACACCTCAGGATATCCCATCCATCTCCGCATACCTGAAATAGAAATGAAGATTCCACCGAACACCCCCGACAGCTCCCACGCATGAAGCTGATTGATTTAAATCGCCACGGTGCTATCGGAGCCAATTCGACCTATATTCAGATTGGTGCGTTTCATATTCTAGTGGATTCGGGGCTGCACCCAAAGATGATGGGCTTCGATGCGATGCCTGACTTCGAACCGATAGAAGACGTTGAACTGGACCTAATCATCCTGACTCACTGCCACCTCGACCACTTAGGCTCATTGCCTGTCGTCACCGCACACAATATGGATACGCCAGTCATTACGACCGCGCCGAATGCTGAGCTCGCACCTCGTATGTTGAGAAACTCGATCAATGTCATGAAGCGCCAGCGCGAAGAACATGGCATTACTGACTATCCACTGTTCCTACATCGCGACGTTATCCAATTGAATAAACAATTCGTGGTGCAGCGCTTTGAACACGGTGAGCTCTACTACAAGGATGAGGAAAAAATCGAAGTCATCCTACACCCTTCAGGCCACGTAGCTGGAGCCGCTGCGGTTGAACTCATCCACAACGATCGACGCATCGTCTTCACAGGAGATGTGCTCTTCGATGCACAGCGCACACTTCCTGGCGCACATTTGCCACAGGGTAAAATCGACACCTTGATACTCGAAACCACACGTGGTGCAAAAGCACGAGAACATGGAGTCACGCGTGCTTCCGAAGTCGATAAACTCGTCACTCGCATAGGCGAAATCCTCGATCGAGATGGCAGTTGCTTGATACCAGTCTTCGCCTTAGGGCGCATGCAAGAGCTGTTTAAGATCATATACGAAGCCCGCAGTTTCGGACGCCTCCCCCACTGTCCGGTGCATGCAGCAGGGCTGGGCATGGACATTTGTAACTACTTTGATAAGATACGTAAACGCACGCACCTAATCGACTTCGACATCACTATGCTCGAAAAAATGAAGGTGCGCACCGTAGATATGAATATGCGCCCGGGGCGTGATATGCCTCGCAAAGGCATCTATCTCGTCAGCAGCGGTATGATGGTTCAACACACTCCATCTTATAAAATCGCCGCCTCATTACTCCCTCATGCACAGAACGGCATTTGCTTTGTCGGTTACTGCGATCCTGACACCCCTGGTGGCAAACTCTTAGAAGAAAAAGACAGCGGTAGTTTCTTCTTCGAGACGATGGATTACATCGCGCCGATTCGCGCATCCGTTGATCAATTTGACCTGAGCGGACATGCCGATCGAGAGGAACTCGCGGATTATGCAGAGCAATCGGAAGCACGTGCGATCGTCCTTAATCACGGCGAGGACCTCGCTCGCGAATGGTTCGAGAAGGCATTATTAGAGCGTATGCCCGCAACGAAGGTCTTGAATCCAACGCCCACTGTGCTTTACACTATTTAGCCCTAATATAATTACCCTATACTCGCTAAGATATGAAATTTGAATACAGTATAATTAAAGAGCATAAGCTGATCATCGAGGTCGTTTCTGGTCAAACCACGATCGAAGGTCTCGCCGAAAAAACCAAAGCCCTATTCTCAGACCCTAATTATGACTCAAACTATGTAGGTGTCGCCGACTATCGCAAAGCAAGCTCGCAGATCACACGCGCGGAGCTATACGGATTTGCGAATTTCATCAACCAGAGTGGACAGTTTGGCAAAGCCAAATGGGCGATTTTGGCAGATGACCCCATGGTCGTCGCTTTGAGTCAGATTTTTCAACAGCGCTTAACCGAAGCCGCGATCATAGGCGTGTTTAGCTCCCCTGAAGCTGCCGCTCAGTTTATAGAAAATCCAGCAGTGCTCGATTACATCAAGTAATCACTCAAGCTCTTAGCGCCCGAAGAGACTCGAGAGCTTGCCGATAATACNACCACTGGTATTGCCGCCACTCTCTTTGACTCCAAAATGTAGCCGAGCTAGCGCCAATGCCACACGCTCGGTGCGCGGCGCATCATTGATCAAAAAGAAACGCTCAGGTCGGTCACCGCTCGTAAAGATCTCCTTTAACTCGGCCGCTTCGGCGGTGAACCATTCAGCATACATTGGTCACTTTATCTAAGGCACCTGTTAATTGAGCTTCAGAATGACTGCCCTCAGCACTTGTGCGTAAGGCCATTTCTTTATCTGTTAAAATCGCACCTGATTGATACAGTAACTCAACTTGCAAAGGCTCACTCAAATCTTCGGCAATCAGTCCAATCGCTTCAGCCAAATGTAGGCCTTTAAAGCCTCGGCGATATGGGATGTGCTTACGTATACCAATATCGTCTTTGTGAGCGAGACTGTTCATGAAAGCTCTGAGGTCTGCCCCAACAACAGTTGACTGATCCAATGTCTGTCCGAAATGAACGATATCAATCAAAGTCTTTGGGTTCTGTGACGACAGCAGCTCAATCGTCTCATCACTGAAATGAACAAACTGTGCGGGATAGTTGGGCACTACGTTCAAGCGTGCTAGAATCACGTCAAAAGTCTCGTCCACTTCGCTTTCGGCCTCGACCTTGTCATTCATATCGCCAAAGGGATCATCAAACGCAAGTGTCTCACGGAGAATGTCGATCAACTTATGAATACGGCTTTTTTTACCGATTAAGCCGGGCACCGCATTGAGCTCGTCGAGCGTGAAATCGATATACTTATTGGGAGTTTCATCGCTTCCCTTGAATGGCCATGAAATTCCAGCATTTTGCCCAAGCTTCGCGATCTCCGTTTCGTTGAGAATCGAGTTTGTAAAACGACGGCAAATAAATTCCCACTCTTCAGGAGAATATTTCACTAGGTGTTTCTTTGACATAAATAGAAGTGTTCTGCGACCGCGCTGTGTAAAAAATTATCTTAGGCGCGAATACAAGAGTGTATTCTTGAACTATAAGCACTTAAATTACCAACTATAATCCTATAAAATCCAAGCGAAACTACAACTTGGACTGCGTTTAATGGGGAATTTTACGTTTCCCTCATAAAACAGAACGCTGGATTTATGCGACGACCTAAAAATGAGGACGCCAGTCTTTTCCCCCTGCTCATTAAGATAGTCTACAGTGCTTGCCACAGTTTCCGCACCAGAACANATAATGACCACGACCGACTCGGCATCCGCTGCACCATGGTATTCATANAATGAATACTGTCGGCCTGTCAGCTCAGCAAACTTGTTCATTTCAGCTTCAACCACATCTGCACACACATCATAAAAAGGGTTCACTGCTTCACGTGCCTGAAAAAAGACATCCGGATTCTGCGCCGTGCCACGAATCGTTGGGTGATCTGGAGATAAACTATTGTTACGTATGCGTGCAATTGCTTCCGGATCAATCATCGCCTGCAATACGGAGTCCTCCAACGGATCGATTTTATTAATCTCATGCGAGGTGCGAAAACCGTCGAAGAAATGCAAAAATGGAATCCGGCACTTCAAAGTCGCAGCATGTGCAATACAAGCGATGTCCTGCGCTTCTTGAACTGAATTAGATGCCAACAGCGCAAAACCAGTTTGGCGACAGGCCATCACATCAGAGTGATCGCCAAAAATAGACAACGCATGCGTCGCCAACGCCCGGGCACTCACATGTAATACGAACGGCGTTAATTCACCCGCAATTTTATACATATTGGGGATCATCAACAAAAGGCCTTGCGACGCCGTAAAGGAAGTCGCTAGCGCACCCGTTTGCAGCGCACCATGCAAGGCTCCTGCCACACCGGCTTCCGATTGTAACTGCACTACCTGTGGCACATCAGTCCATATATTTTCACGACCTGCGGCGGACCACTCGTCACATGCTTCACCCATGCTGGTCGATGGAGTAATAGGGTAAATTGCAATGACTTCGGAGACACGATAGGCCACCGAGGCCACCGCATCATTCGCATCTGTCATTAGGGTATTAGAGAGTTGTTTTCCTGCCTTAACTATAAGAAAAGCTAAATTCAATTAACAACCTATTAATCATTCCTTATAGTAAGATGCCCCAATTTAGCACTGCTTATCAACTCTATAAGTTTAATGAGAGGCATAAAAAGCATCCTCGGTCCCAATTGCTAGCGAGACTGTAGCCGTATTTTATTGAGCTGATTCGCACGGCATATATCCATCACCGCAGTCACGTGCTTGAGAGGCACATCTTCGTCAGCAATCAATAAAACCGGTAAGTCGGGAGTCAACTCACCGGCAAGTTCGATCGCTGACTTAAAGGCATCCAGCCCTAACCGCCTATCATTGAGATAGCGTTCACCTTCTGGGCTAAGCGCGATCACAATTTGCTCTTTAATTTCGTTCTTTCCAGCAGTCTCAATTTTAGGAACGGTAATATTCAAGCTACTCACCTGCTTGAATTGCATCGTCACCAAAAAGAAGAATAATAGCACTGTCAGCACATCCACAAGCGGCACGATATTGATCGTCGGTTGACGACGTCTGCGGAGCAATAGTGACATAACAATAGTAATAATTCAGAAGACTATTCAGAACCTTGCTTGAGTTCGGTCAGACACTCGACAC
>JGI26084J50262_1000109_pt1 | contig 44654 bp, 44 predicted proteins | sample SaaInl6LU_22_DNA_FD_50262 | JGI IMG/M metagenome (IMG submission 50262) | reverse complement strand
AACAACTAGAAAAAGATGGTTATCGCTTTGCGAGCTTTGGGATGCAATTCCCTCTGGATTAGAGAATAGAGATTACGCTCTATTTTTGGGCTTTTTGTTGGNAATTCGACCTTGATTTCCCATACCATCTTGATCGATANTGTCATAAGCTTCAGCGTGTTCCCTACGCTGTATCCGATGTTGTCTCGAAATGATTCGAAGTAAAAAAAAGGCATAAACAACAAAAACAACCAGACCGACAAAAAACATTATTTTATTTGTCATCGCGTCGTCTTTGTCGGATGGCCATCGCAAACCCCAGAATAGTAATGGGCCATAGGCCTACATAAATCCCTTCTAGCTCATTTCCTGTAAACCATAATGTCACAGAATACACAAAACTGAAAAAGGCCAAAAGGATTGGATAATATTTTTCTAAAAATCTTTTCATCTCCCTAAGTTACAATTTTTAATTTATTACGCCGAACTCTTGCCTAAACGCAAATCCCTTTGCATGTCTTTCTTTACTTTTTGTAAATATTTTTCTCGTTTTTGTTGAGAAACAAAAGGCACAGACCAAAATTGCTTTGTTTTGAACCAAAGCGACCATCGCCATCCAAACACAAAGCTATAAACACCCATCACCAATCGGAGTTTGACCGAGTTTAGATAGAGCGTCCGCACAGGAAGCGAAGGCGCACCGTGAGTGATATAAGTCCTTATTTTTTTGTCTTTCAAAAAAGGTTTCGGATAGGCATACGTTTTGGTGATGTTCACAAACTGATAGGCAAAGCCCGGTGTGAGCACCTCATCAAAAAAGATCTCTGTTCGAGGAGTGAGTCGAAACCACCAAACGGGTGATACAATATAGATCCACTCTGCCCATGTGACGAGCTCCTTGTATTTTTGAATCACCGCATCACGAGGACGGGTAAAGCTATCTCGGTATAAATCGATGACTTCAAGTTCTTCACCACTAGCCTCTATTTCGGACTTGATGGTAGAGAATATCCCATTATAACAAAAGGATTGTTGATCGGGATGTCCGATAACGATTAGATTTTTCATAGCGCATTTTGNACAAAGATAANGAAATTCAGAAGGAGAGGTCTGTCAAGAGAACTACACAAGACCATTGTCACGAAGATAATCCGGCAGTAAAGCAATCGAGGAAATACAGCCATCGGGTTTGATCTCTGACTTTTCGACAAGTGCTTTGCGATATTTTCCTGTTTGCACCAAAATAGCATGATAGCCCATTTGTTGCGCTCCTTTTATGTCGTTAATTAAATCATCGCCAATCATGATTAATTCTTCTGGGCTGCAAGAAAAGACCTCGCTAGCTAAGGTAAAAAAGGCTTTGCTTGGCTTTCCAACAACCACGGCCTTTTTACCTGTGGCGTGTTCCAAAGCAGCAACAAAGGCACCGCTATCCAACTGAAGTCCATTTCTTCCTTCATGGTACCGCCCTTTGTGAAGTGCCACAATTTCGGCGCCATCAAGGACTTGCCTCATTAAATCGTTGAGCAAATCATAGTTCCATGCATCACCAATATCTCCGATAACGATGGCGTCTGGACGCTCGGGAATATTGGGGGGATAATCGGCTTGTGCTTCTAAACGAAGGAGTAAACGACAACGATCAAATCCACTTTTTTTTACCTGCAAAATGCCAGCATAGTTGGCACTTAGGATTTGGTCTTCTTCCACTTCCAAGCCAAGAGTTTGGAGTTTGTGCGTAAGTGCAGAACGTGAAAGGGTGGTGTTGTTGGTTACAAAACGAAATGGGATCTGCTCTTGACGTAGAAAAGCAAGCGTTTTGTTTCCGCCAGAAATCAAGGTCTTCTCGATATAAAAAACACCGTCTAAATCAAATAAAATGCCTTTCAACTGTTTCATGTGCCATCAAATGCTAGATTCCGTATTTTTGCAACAACAAAACCACAAATCACAAAGATATGGGGAATCACGATATGTCCAATGGTATTGTCATTTTAAAGAGTGGAGGGGTAGCCCGTATCGTTTTTGCACATGCAAAACAGAATTCGTTTCCAGCGAGCCAACTCAAACAATTACAAAATGCTTTTGACGAGGTGGCTCGTGACGCTACTACGCACGTCATTGTTTTGCAAAGCGACCCAACTAAGGCCTTTTGTGCGGGGGCATCTTTTGATGAATTAATAGAGATCACAACCCCAAAAAAAGGGAAGGATTTTTTTATGGGATTTGCCAACGTAATCAATGCGATGCGACGTTGTCCACAACCAATTATTGGACGCATTCATGGTAAGGCCGTTGGAGGGGGTGTAGGGCTTGTTGCTGCTTGCGATTATGCCATCGCTTTGACAGATGCGCAAGTCAAGCTCTCCGAAATTGCCATTGGTATTGGACCTTTTGTGATCGCACCTGCTTTGCTTCGAAAAATGGGAACGGCCGCCGTGTCTGAACTTTCCCTTACTGCAAACGTTTGGAAGCCCGCAGATTGGGCAAAAGCAAACGGTTTATTTGCTGAAGTTCACACTTCTTTCGATGCGCTTGAAGAGGCTGTCAATCGACACGCAACACGTCTTGCGAGCTATGCTCCTGAAGCGGTTGCCGAACTCAAAAAAGCACTTTGGGAAGGAACAGAGGACTGGGACGATAAACTCGCACACAATGCAGCTGTCTCTGGACGATTGGTTCTCTCCAAACGCACCCAACAAACCCTAATACAATTAAAGAATAAGAAATGAGTCGAATTCGCGTCACCAAAAGCTTTGGTTTTGAAACTGGACATGCCCTTTATGGCTATGACGGATTATGCAAAAATGTGCATGGTCATAGCTATAAACTCTTTGTCACCGTAGTCGGAACTCCGATCGACGACGCAAACCATGTTAAAAATGGGATGGTCATTGATTTTAAAGACCTAAAAAAAATTGTCAAATCTGAAATTGTCGAGGTCTTTGATCATGCCACAGTTTTTAATCAAAATACACCACACGTGGATCTAGCTAACACCCTGTCTGAAAATGGACACAAGGTACTGTTGGTGGACTACCAACCAACAAGCGAAAAAATGGTTATCGACTTTGCTCATCGAATCAAAAATCAACTGCCCGAGCATATTACGCTTCACAGTCTTCGCCTACATGAAACGGCCACTGCTTATGCAGAATGGTTTGCAAGCGATCAATAATTACTAACTTTGTTGTGTGAAAAAAAATATCTATTTTGCTGCTGACAACCATCTTGGTGCCCCAGACAATGCATCGAGTCTCGTGCGAGAACGCCTTTTTCTTAAGTGGCTCGGTGAGATTAAACCAAAAGCGAAGGCGCTTTTTATTCTCGGAGATTTGTTTGACGTTTGGTTTGAATACAAAACAGTTGTACCAAAGGGTTTTGTCAGAGTATTGGGCAAGCTTGCAGAGTTTTCAGATGAAGGAATTGAGATTCATTATTTCGTAGGTAATCATGATATGTGGATGATCGACTATCTTGAAAAAGAAATCGGGGCTAAGGTTTACTTTAATCCCCAAGTTATAGAATTGGGTGACAAATTATTTTTTATTGGTCACGGAGATGGGCTTGGCCCCAAAGACAAGGGCTATAAACGTATGAAAAAACTGTTTCGAAGTCCTTTTTTCCAATGGCTTTATCGTTGGATACATCCCGATATTGGAATTCGTTTTGCACGCTATCTATCGCTCAAAAACAAAATGATATCGGGGCCAGAAGACCTCAATTACGATGGTCCTGACAAGGAGTGGCTGGCACAGTATAGCAAACGAAAATTAGAAGAAAAACACTACGACTATTTTGTGTTTGGACACCGCCATTTACCCTTAGAGATCTCACTCAATGAGAAATCTACCTATATCAACGTGGGGGATTGGATATCTCACTACACCTATGGCATTTTTGACGGAAGAACACTTTCCTTAAAGCATTGGAAGAAAGCCGATGATTGAGCAAAAAAATCTCGGTTTTGAAAAAGCCATATTGATTGGGATTATCACCAACACCCAAGACGAAGATCGTGTAAACGAGTATCTTGACGAACTCTCTTTTTTGACGCTTACTGCTGGCGGAACGGTCTCCAAACGCTTCACCCAACGCATGGACACCCCACATCCTAAAACTTTTATTGGATCAGGGAAAATGGAAGATGTCCTGGCCTATGTCAAGATGCATGATATCAGCACCGTGGTTTTTGATGACGAACTCACTCCTGCTCAACAAGGCAATATCGAACAGTTTTTAAAATGTAAAATCCTCGATCGTACAGGACTCATTCTCGATATCTTTGCTCAACGTGCCAAGACAAGCTATGCTCGTACACAAGTAGAACTGGCGCAATATCAGTATCTCTTACCCCGACTAAAAGGATTGTGGACGCACCTTGAACGTCAACGCGGGGGTATTGGCATGCGTGGGCCTGGAGAAACCGAAATAGAAACTGATCGTCGAATCGTGCGAGATAAAATATCATTGCTTAAGAAAAAATTGGTGGGAATTGATCGCCAAATGGCGACCCAACGAGGCAACCGTGGAGCTTTGGTTCGTGTGGCCTTGGTAGGCTATACCAACGTGGGAAAATCTACGCTGATGAACGTGTTGAGCAAAAGCAAAGTCTTTGCCGAAGACAAACTCTTTGCCACTCTCGATACCACGGTCCGAAAAGTGGTTGTTCGCAATTTGCCTTTTTTGTTAAGCGACACGGTCGGATTTATACGTAAGCTTCCTACCCAGTTGGTCGAATCGTTTAAAAGTACACTTGATGAGGTACACGAAGCCGATATGCTACTGCACGTAGTTGATATTGCACACCCAAATTTTGAAGATCATATCGAATCAGTCAATAGCTTACTCAATGATATCGGTGCGCTTGACAAACCTACTCTGATGATATTTAATAAAATAGATGCTTATCGACCAGAAGAGCTCGACGAGGACGATTTGGTCACAGAACGAACAACAAAACACTATAGCCTAAACGAATGGCAGCAGTCGTGGATGGCGCGCACTCATGGCGATGCGATTTTTATTTCCGCACAGCATAAAACCCATATCGATGAGTTGCGAGAAACCCTTTACCAAAAAGTCCGCGAAATTCATATCACGCGCTTTCCCTACAACCACTTTTTGTACCCTGAGGGCTAGGACAGTTTACAGATCAAAATTTACTCCTACGCCAAGCACTTCACGGCCTTGAAGAGCTTTCACTGCGTTGTCGTCATAGACCAACTGGACTTCCAGTTGTGTAGAAATATAATCGTTGACCTTCATCTTTGCAATCAAGGTGTAGTCAAAATCGATATTTTCGGTAATTCCTAGATAGTCGGAGTAAAGAGCTAAGCGGTTTTCTAAAACCAGGTTTTCCATGGGTTCAAAGCTGTGAAATCCTGAAACGGAGGCGCCCAATTCAAACAAGTGATTGTCGCCTTTACGCACCCCGAAATAGGCCTCTCCTTCTCCAAGGTCTTGCGTGAACTTACGACTAACAAAAGTGATTCGCTGAGTAAATGGCGCAATGTTCACCCACAGTTTTGACGATTTTTTCCAGTAGAGCCCAACACCAAATTGCAGATAGGCAGGTGAAAATAAATGGGTGCGAAGTAAACGTGTTTCTTCCCCCTCTTCATTCTTACCAAAGGAGTATCCTCGTGCAAATTGGGATTTAAAATTCAGAATTGTCGAATAACTCCAAGTGTTTGAAAATTCTTTTCCAAGCAAGGAGTTTCCTTCAAGACGGTCATTGATTTTTTTTAAAAAGGTATCTCCTTCAATATAGCTCAATCCATATTTGCCTACACATTTGGTATCCCATGACCATCCATTTTCGTAATAGCTGATATCATAGTTGATGTTGAGTCCCAGCGACACGCTGTTGACCCCTCCTGACGCCCATTTGCTAAAAGAGGCTTGGTTGACAAGCAAATTGAAATGACCAGAAAACTTCCAGGTTTCGGGAGTTATTGAAACACTGTCTTGGGCTCTAGCTTGTTGAACACCCAAAAAAGAGAAAAGCAGAAAAAGAATGGGGAAAATCTTGTTCATTGAATCGAATAAATAAAGGGGTAAAACTACAAAAAGCTACCGTTTAAACAAAGGTACAGATGAACAAGCCTCGCCATACGAAATACGGTTGGCGTATGGTTGTAGCTCCTTCATCAAACGGACATAGACCCAGTTGGGTACTGCCCCGTCACTACACCCTTTCACAATGACATTTTTACCGTTAAATTCCTTAAAATCGAGCTGTTGAATCGCGTCATTATAGGCCAATGAAATCGCATCTTGAAGATTTCCCAAACAAACTCCTTTAACAACCGACTGGAGTTTTGCTGTCATCAGCATGGGTGTCCACTGTGGCACAATGGTGTCTTCATCCATATGAATGGCAACATACTGATTTTTATATGTTGACCAATCGTGTGTTTTGAGTGCCTCCCGAAAAGGTTTTTCTCGAAGGATAGGTTCTTTGCCCATAAAGTCTGCTAGTGCAAGGACCGTGACAGAAACATCCTTTATGAGTGTGGCGGGGTCTAAATTGATGAGCCCGCTAGTAGCGACACGGTTTACGATAGTCATTTTATAAGAATCCGAGTTCGAGTTTGGCTTCTTCACTCATCAAATCACGTGTCCATGGTGGATCAAAAGTGAGCTCTACTTCGGCTTCTCTTACTTCTTCCAACGAAGCAACTTTGTCTTTGACTTCTTGCGGAAGAGAATCTGCCACCGGACAGTTTGGTGTGGTGAGTGTCATCAGTACCTTGACGTCTTGGTCCTCGTTGACAAACACATCATAAATGAGTCCGAGTTCGTAAATATCCACTGGAATTTCAGGATCATAAATGGTTTTGAGGGCCTTTACAATTTTGTCACCGAGTTGTTGATCTTCCATTAGTTCAATTGAGTTTGATACGCCAAGGCGTATAATTTAAGTTGTTTGATCATCGATACCAAGCCATTGGCTCGTGTGGGCGACAAGTGTTCTTTCAGCCCGATTTGATCAATAAAATTGGTATTGGCTTCCAAAATTTCTTTTGGGCTGTGGTTGGAAAATGCACGGATCAGAATAGCAATAATGCCTTTGGTAATGATGGCGTCGCTATCGGCGGTAAAGATCACTTTTTCGTCAACCATGTCGGCGTGTACCCATACTTTGCTTTGACAACCTTTGATGATGTTTTGGTCGGTTTTGTATTNTGTGTCGATCAGCGGCAAGGACTTGCCTAGCTCAATCATATACTCATAGCGTTGCATCCAATCGTCAAAAAGAGAAAACTCTTCTATGATTTCGTTTTGTACTTGTTCTACAGTCATGAGCTTCAAAAATACGAATTAGCGTAACATATCCGTCGCCNTTTGCACACCATTTACAAATTGATCCACTTCTTCGAGGGTGTTGTAAAAGGCAAAGGAAGCACGTACTGTTCCTGGAATTTTGTAGTAATCCATAATGGGTTGAGCGCAATGATGTCCTGTACGCACGGCGATGCCCATTTTATCGAGTAATGTTCCGATATCGTAGGGATGAATATCATCTATGTTAAAGGAAATCACTGCTGTTTTGCGTTCGNTTTCCCCGTAGATACGCAACCCCTCTATCTTTGAGAGCCTATCAGTAGCATTCTTCAGNAGTTCGTCTTCATACGCACCAATGGCTTCAAATCCCACGGCGTTCATATAGTTNAGAGCGGCCCCAAAAGCAATNCCACCACAGATATTGGGTGTGCCCGCTTCAAACTTATGCGGCAAATCGGCATAGGTTGTTTTTTCAAACGTCACTTCGTCAATCATTTCACCGCCACCTTGGTAGGGAGGAAGCTTTTTGAGCCAATGTTCTTTTCCATACAAGATTCCGACACCTGTTGGACCACAAAGCTTGTGTGCCGAAACAGTATAGAAATCAACATTCAGTTTCTGGAGATTTGGCTTAATATGCCCACAGGCTTGCGCACCATCAACAAGAACAGCTGCACCAATGGCATGTGCTTTTTCGATAATCTCCTCAATGGGGTTGATCGTTCCCAAAGCATTGGAAACGTGGTTTACAAAAANCAACTTAGTTTTGTCGTTGAGCAGTTTGTCATAGGCTTTCATGTCAAGCGTACCCGCATCGGTCATTGGAATCACNCGGAGGATNGCGCCACTGCGTTCGCACATCATTTGCCACGGCACGATATTGGCGTGGTGTTCGAGGGCAGAAACAATGACTTCATCGCCTGTTTTGAGTAGGGAACCAAAACCAAAAGCAACGAGATTGATACTATGGGTTGTGCCAGGGGTAAATATAATTTCGTGTGTTTTCTCAATCCCAAAATGATCTTGAACAGTTTTGCGCGCTTCCTCAAATTTGTCGGTNGCTTCTTGACTAAGCGTGTGTACCCCACGATGAATGTTTGCGTTATAACGCTGATAATAATCGGCGATCACATCAATCACTTGTTTTGGGGTTTGTGATGTTGCTGCATTGTCCAAATANACCAATGGTTGCCCATTGACTTTTCGAGATAGTATAGGGAAATCCGCACGAATTTTTGTAAGATCCAANGTCATTTTCTAGAGNTTAAATCCAAGATTNACGCCCAATTTTTTTGCGATCAGCGCGTTGATTCTCATTTTTACGGCAGGGATCGTAACACTCGCCAGGACATTGTTGGCAAACGCATAAGTCAAAAGGGCACGAGCTTCCTTTTGAGGAATCCCACGTGTTTGGAGATAAAACAAAGCTGTTTCATCCAGCTGACCAATCGTACAGCCATGGGTACAGCGGACATCATCTGCAAAAATCTCCAACTGTGGCTTGGTGTTGATTGTGGCTTTGTCGCTCATCAGGATATTGTTGTTTTGCTGAAAAGCGTTTGTTTTTTGAGCTTCTTGTTCCACAACGATTTTCCCGTTAAAAACGCCGGTTGCTTGCCCATCATAAATCCCTTTATACTCTTGATGGCTTTCAGAATTGGGGTGTGCGTGGTGAACCAACGTGTGGTGATCGACCAGTTGTTTTCCTTCTACAAGCGTTATTCCTTTCATCGTGGATTGAATCGCCTCATCCTTATGGTAAAAATGCAGGTTGTTGCGAACAAATCGGCTGCCAAACGAAAAAGTATGCACTTTGGCATGAGAGTGTTTTTGTTGGACGATGTANGTGCTATCGACTAGAGAAGCTTCTTCGTGATCGTTTTGGATTTTGTAATAATCTACTTGCGCACCTTTGTGCGTAAAAATTTCGGTAACAACATTGGTAAACACCTCGGTATCGCTTAGACTTTGGTGACGTTCGATAATTTGCACTTCTGCCTGTTGATCCGCAACAATCAGGTTGCGGGGTTGTAGCATGAGATTTTGGTTGACCCCCGTAGAAAAATGAATAATCTGAATTGGCTTTTCAACGACTTTCTTTTTGGGGATATGTATAAAAGCACCTTCCCGTCCAAAGGCGGTATTGAGCGCCGTAAACGAATCTTCGGAGTCAGTAGCAGTATCAAAATAGGTCTCAATGACCTTTCGATATTTAGGCTGACTTAGTGCAGCAGACATCAAGCAGACGTCCATACCTTCATGCGTGGTTTCGGAAAGAAACGCACTGTAAACCCCATCGACAAACACAATTTTGTAGGTGTCTACATCGTGAAGGATATATGGCTGAACGTCGTCGAGGGTTAGGTTTTTGGTTTTTTTTGGAAATACAGTATAATCAGTCTTGACGAGTTTGTTGAGAGGGGTATATTTCCACTCTTCCATTTTTTTGGTAGGAAATCCCTGTTGTTCAAAAGTTTCTATCGCCGAAGATCTAATTTTGGCAATAGCAGACAAATCTTCAGTCGAAGAGGTTTGAGCCATATAGGAAGCGACAAGTTTTTCTTGTAAATCCATTACATCGCTTGTTTGATCCAATCGTATCCTTTTTCTTCAAGCTCAAGTGCGAGTTCTTTACCGCCAGACTTTACAATTTTACCCTCGTGAAGCACGTGCACAAAATCAGGCACGATATAGTCCAACAGGCGTTGGTAGTGCGTAATCACTATAATGGCGTTGTCTTTACTACGAAGAGTGTTAACCCCGTTGGCAACCACACGTAAGGCGTCAATATCGAGTCCAGAGTCGGTTTCGTCCAGAATTGCGAGTTTGGGTTCGAGCATTGCGAGTTGAAAAATCTCATTTCGTTTTTTTTCTCCCCCGGAAAAACCTTCGTTCAATGAGCGTGATAAAAATTGCGTATCAATCGAAAGTAATTTCGCTTTTTCTTTGATTTTTTTGAGCATCACATTGGCTGGCATTTCTTCCAAACCTTGCCCTTTACGAGTCTCGTTTATCGCTGTTTTGATAAAATTTGTCACCGTCACTCCTGGAATTTCAACTGGATATTGGAAAGACAAAAACACACCAAGGTGCGCTCGTTCGTCGGCGCTAAGATCACTGATGTCGCTTCCCTGAAAAAGAAGGGTGCCATCCGTCACTTCGTAATCCTCATGTCCTGCAATCACAGTCGACAGTGTGCTTTTACCCGATCCGTTTGGACCCATTATTGCATGCACTTCACCCGGTTTGACATCAAGGTTGATTCCTTTGAGGATGCCCTTTCCTTCTACCTGGGCATGGAGATTATCTATACTTAGCATATTATTCCGATCGGATTTCAATTAGTTGATTTGTTTGTAGTTTGGACGGCGATACAGAGTCAATTTCTATGATCTGCACCAGTTGTGGCCAGCCATCATCTGTATTTTCTATGATGATTCCTTTCAAATAGACTTGCACCATGTCAAAACTATCTTTTTGTATTGGGGCAACCATTTGGTGGAGCTCGTGAAGTTTGTCATCAATAACAGCACCAAAGATTGCTGATCCAGTATTGAGAACCGCAGCGTCATTGTAGTATAAAAACTCACCTGACAATATGGATGTTTCGGTTTTTGGCTGTGTGGTACATGCTGCGAAAAGCAGTAAAAAAGTAAATGGAAGAATGCGAATTTTCATTTTTTTAAGTTTATTTATCCAACAGATCCTTCGAGTGAAATCTCAAGAAGTTTTTGCGCTTCCACAGCAAATTCCATTGGGAGTTTATTAAGGACATCTTTACTAAAGCCATTTACAATCAACGCAATGGCTTTTTCGGTGTCGATGCCACGTTGGTTACAATAAAAGATCTGGTCTTCACCGATTTTACTCGTTGAGGCTTCGTGTTCGATTTGCGCCGATTTATTTCCTACTTCTATGTATGGAAACGTATGTGCACCACATTTGTTGCCCATCAAAAGGGAATCGCATTGGGAAAAGTTGCGAGCTTCATAGGCGCGAGGACTGATTTTGACCAATCCACGGTAACTGTTTTGCGAGGTTCCTGCAGAAATTCCTTTAGAAATGATGGTGCTTTTTGTGCGCTTGCCCAAGTGTACCATTTTAGTTCCGGTGTCGGCTTGCTGACGATTGTTGGTCACGGCAATTGAATAAAATTCTCCGATGCTGTCGTCGCCTTTCAAAATACAAGATGGATATTTCCATGTTACTGCAGATCCTGTTTCGACTTGCGTCCATGAGATTTTTGCGCTTCTATGGCAAATACCACGCTTGGTCACAAAATTGAAAACCCCACCTTTGCCGTCCGCATCGCCAGGATACCAATTTTGAACGGTAGAGTATTTGATTTCTGCATGGTCGTGTGCAACCAACTCAACGACTGCGGCGTGCAGTTGATTTTCGTCTCGCGCAGGAGCAGTGCAGCCTTCCAAGTAGCTTACATAACTACCCTCGTCTGCAATAACTAGTGTGCGTTCAAATTGCCCCGTTCCCGCTTGGTTGATGCGGAAATAGGTGGAGAGTTCCATCGGGCAACGGACCCCTTTGGGAATATAGCAAAACGACCCATCTGAAAAAACAGCCGAATTAAGCGCAGCGTAGTAATTGTCTTTTCTAGGCACTACTGTACCAATGTATTTTCGCACTAAGTTGGGGTATTCTTTGATAGCTTCTGAAATTGAACAAAAAATAATGCCTTTTTCTGCAAGTGTTTCCTTGAAGGTGGTTGCCACCGATACCGAGTCCATCACGATGTCAACCGCAACACCAGCTAGCTTTTTTTGTTCATCAATTGAAATGCCCAATCTTTTGAACGTATCCAAAAGTTCAGGATCAACTTCGTCTAAGCTATTGTATTTCGGAGCAGTTTTTGGCGCAGAATAATAGGAAATGGCTTGAAAGTCCGGTTTAGGATAATCCACATTGGCCCAATCGGGTTCTTCCATCTCAGTCCATGACTGATAGGCCTCCAAGCGCCATTCGGTCATCCAATTCGGCTCATTTTTGCGTTTTGAAATCGCTCGAACGATATCTTCATTCAATCCAATCGGAAAAGTATCCGACTCAATATCAGTGTAGAATCCATAGGCATACTCCTTGGATTCGAGTTCTTTTTTTAATTCTTCTTCCGTATAGGCCATAGCAAAACTGTTTTATAGTGAAAAACTCTCTCCACACCCGCAGGTGCGATTGGCATTGGGATTATTAAATACAAAGCCTTTGCCGTTAAGACCGCCTGAATATTCAAGGGTAGTTCCGACGAGATAAAGAAAACTCTTTTTGTCCACAACAATACGCACATTATTGTCTTCAAATAGTTTATCATCATCTCCTAAAGAATTGTCAAATTCCAACTCATATGACAGCCCCGAACATCCTCCACTTTTAACGCCAACACGCACAAAAGAATCACGGATGTCGTATCCATCTGATTGCATCATCTGTGCGACTTGTTCTCGAGCTTGTGTAGACACTTTTATCATTGCGGTTATTCGAGGTGTTTTGTGTGTACAAATATAACACTTTATAAGGATATCGAAATAGGTCTNTCAACGCCTGGTGATTGGTCGCGAACGAGTCTAACCATTAATAGTTATTCGTCAATAGCAATTCACTTTTATTTCGCGTTTCAGCTCTCCATCCCCCCACATCTCCATTCTTGTTAAACAGTAATGATTTTTTACTAATAAAAACCAAAACACCCAACCTGAAAAACAGAGGAAAGAGTAAACGATTCGTTTTTTATCGGCGATTCGACAATTGTTTTTTGATTAATTTACTGCTCATGTTTACCTCTGACGAATCTTTGTGATGGACTAAAAAAACGCTAATTTTGCCGCATGCTTGAGAACAAAGAACCCACCAAAACTCCACTTGACAGCTTGGGGGAGTTTGCCCTAATCGACCATCTCACCAAATCAGCAACTACTAGTTTGCCGTCAACCGTTTTGGGTATAGGTGACGATGCTGCCGTACTTAAACACGATGGTGAAACCATCGTCAGTACCGATATGCTTATTGAAGGCATACACTTTGATCTTGCCTTTATGCCACTTAAACACTTAGGGTATAAGGCAGTGGTTGTGAACCTGTCTGATATTTATGCGATGGGGGCTCAGGCAACACAAGTATTGGTGTCTCTAGCCGTTTCAAATCGCTTTCCGCTTGAAGCGGTTGAGGAATTATATGCAGGAATCCACTTGGCATGTAAGACCTACGGTGTGGATCTGGTGGGTGGAGACACGACCTCTTCACAGCAGGGCTTACAGTTATCTGTAACGGCTTTGGGGACAGCCCCAAAAACAGGGGCAGTGTTGCGAAGCGGTGCTTCTGAAAATGACCTTTTGGTGGTGAGCGGGGATATCGGAGGAGCCTATATGGGCTTGCAAGTTCTCGCACGTGAAAACGAAGTGTTTAAAGCCAATCCCAAACACCAACCCGATCTTGAACCCTACAGCTATTTGGTGGAGCGTCAACTCAAGCCCGAAGCACGAAAAGATGTGATTTCCTTGCTGCAAGACCTAAAGGTGCGTCCTACATCTATGATTGACATAAGCGATGGTTTGTCTTCTGAGGTCATGCATCTTTGCAAGCAAAGCGAAGTGGGTTGTCGCCTTTATGAGGATAAAATTCCACTAGACCCGCAGTTTATCAATGTGTGTGAGGAATTTAGCCTCGACAGCACAACCATTGCCCTAAGTGGAGGCGAAGACTATGAGTTGCTTTTTACGATTAAACAAGGCGATTTTACAAAAATAAAAGGCAATCCAAACCTCACGGTCATTGGACATATGACTGCCAAAGGCACTGAACCTTCATTGGTTACCCGCGCGGAGGAAGTAATTCCCCTAAAAGCACAGGGCTGGAAAGCGTTTTAAGTATTCATCAACCCCTCAATTTCGTCGGGATCTATTGGAATATTTTTCATCAAATTCAAGGGCTCGCCTTGGGCTTGTATCACCACGTCGTCCTCTAGCCGAATCCCAAAGCCCTCATCGGGGATATAGATGCCTGGCTCTACGGTAAAAACCATATGAGCACCCATGGGCTGGTCGAGTACTCCGTAGTCATGGGTGTCGAGACCTAAGTGATGGGAGGTGCCATGCATAAAGTATTTTTTATAGGCGGGTGACTTCTTCGTTTCGTTTTGTATATCAGCCTTGTCCAGTAAGCCCAAGCCCAATAATTCTGCAGACATTAGCTTGCCTACTTCCTCATGGTATGCATTCCAATAGGCTCCTGGCACAAGGAGTTTGGTGGCTTCTTCCTTTACACGTAATACCGCCTTATAGACCGCACGCTGACGTTTGCTAAATCGCCCTGAAACGGGAATAGTTCGTGTCATATCAGAGGAGTAGTTTCCATACTCCGCCGCGACATCCATCAATAACAAATCACCAGCTTTACACTCTTGATTGTTTTCGATATAGTGCAACACATTAGCATTGGCACCCGAGGCAATAATAGGCGTGTATGCAAAGCCTTTGGATCGGTTTCTCAAAAACGTATGGGCGTATTCGGCTTCGATTTCATATTCCCAAACACCCGGTTTGACAAAGCCTAAAACACGTCGAAATCCCTTTTCGGTGATGGAACAGGCAGTTTGGATATGTCCAATTTCTTCGGGTGACTTTACTGCACGTAATCCTTGTAAGATAAAGTTGCTTTTGTTGTAGCTGTGCTTGGGGAGTTGTTCTTTACACCAGTTAATAAACCGATCTTCTCGGGTCTGTGTTTCCACACTTGCACGATAGTGTTCATTGGTATTGATATAAATGTTGTTGAATTCTTTTGCCAAGGACAAAAAATGATCTTGAAATTTAGATGTCCATTTCACAGTCGAAATCCCNGACACCTTGGTGGCTTCTGCTTGGGTGAGTTTATGNCCTTCCCAAACAGCGATATGTGTATTGGTTTCACGAACAAAAACCACTTGGCGAAGAGCAGGGTCTTTGGCNTCTGGACAGAGAACCAAAATGGTTTCTTCTTGATCNATACCGGTGAGGTAAAACAAGTCGCGGTGTTGTTCAAATGGNAGAGTGCTGTCTGCACTAACAGGGTAGATGTCATTGGAATTAAACACGGCAATGCTGTTTGGCTTTAACTGTGCGATAAATCGTTGACGGTTTTTCGCAAAAACAGACGAGGGGAGGGGATTGTATTTCATACTGTAAAGTAAAAAAAATTTATCTTCACAGTAAAATAAACACCATGAAGAACCTTTTATTTATTTTTGGAGTGGTAGTTGCTTTTGCTCAGCCCGCTGCTACCACGTCCAAAGACCTACTTGAATCGACACTTACTTTAGATCGTATAACATCTCAATCGCTAGTTGGCAAACTCCCCTTTGTCAATATTGGACCTAGTGTAATGAGTGGTCGGGTTGTCGATCTTGCCGTAAATCCTGACGCACCACATGAGTTTTATGTGGGCTATGCATCGGGTGGCTTGTGGTATTCGAACAACAATGGAACAACTTTTACCCCAGTCATGGANAACAGCCCAACACAAAATATCGGAGATATCGCCGTTCACTGGCCAACACATACGATTTATGTGGGAACTGGCGAAAACAACTCGTCTCGCTCATCCTATGCAGGAATCGGAATACTCAAATCCACAGATAATGGTGCTTCTTGGCAACATATGGGCTTGGCAGACTCACATCATATTGGAAAAATTGAAATCAACCCGAACAATCCTGACGAGGTTATTGTAGGAGTGACGGGTCATTTATATACGCCAAACGACATGCGCGGAATTTTCAAAACCACAAATGGGGGAATCACTTGGACACAAACACTATCGATAGGCGACACAACAGGTATCATTGATATTAGCGTTGCTCCCGAGAATTTTGAAATCCAATACGCTTCCGCATGGGAAAAAGACCGAAAAGCATGGGATTTTGTAGGGAGTGGCGAAAAATCAGGACTCTATAAAAGCACTGACGCGGGATCTTCATGGACCCTAATGAGCACTCCCAAAAGTGGCTTTCCTCAGGGTACAGGAGTCGGTCGAATTGGAGTAGCAGCTTTTAATGCCAAGACAGTATATGTGATTATCGACAATCAAGACCGCCGTCCAAACGATGAAAAAACAGAGAGAAAACTCACAAAAAATGATTTTGAAACCATCTCTTTAGAAGGGTTCTTTACCATTGACGAAGAACTGTTATCAGCATTTTTNAAAGAAAATAATTTTCCAAAAAAACATACTGTTAAAAGTATTCGAACAGAAATTCGTGATGGAAAGCTCAAACCTTCCGACCTAGCGCTATACCTCAGCGATGCCAATAGTGATTTATTTGACACACCAGTCATTGGGGCACAAGTATTTCGTAGTGATGATTGGGGCATTACCTGGACAAAAACCCACAGCGACTACCTCGACGATTTGTACTACAGCTACGGGTATTATTTCGGAAAAATTCATGTTACTCCGTCCAATGTAGACCGAATTTATATTTACGGTGTACCTNTGCTGACCTCATCTGACGGAGGAGAAACGTTCACGACTCTTGATGCGCCCAACGCGCATGTCGATCATCATGCTCTTTGGATCAATCCAAGCAACCCCAAACACCTAATCAATGGAAATGATGGTGGCGTTAACATCAGCTATGATGGTGGTGAAAATTGGATGAAATCCAATCAGCCATCGGTTGGACAATTCTACACCGTTTATGCAGATGAGCAAACGCCTTATCACGTGTATGGCGGCTTACAAGACAATGGCGTGTGGGAAGCAGCACACACAAGTCGTGAAAGTGTGGCATGGCAGCAGTCAGGACACAACAATTGGACTGGGATTATGGGTGGCGATGGAATGCAAATCCAAGTCGATAAAAACAACGCAAACATCGTTTACACCGGCTATCAGTTTGGAAACTACTTCAGGATCAATCGTGAGACAAAGAAGCGCACTTATATCCAACCCAAACACAAGTTGGGCGAGGCACCGTTGCGGTTCAATTGGCAAACACCGATCTTATTGTCTCCACACAACAATGACATCTTGTATTTTGGAAGCAATAAACTCCACCGATCACTCAATCGTGGGGATGAATGGACAACGATTTCAGAGGATTTGACAAAAGGAGCGAAAGAAGGGAATGTACCATACGGAACATTGTCAGCAATCGACGAATCACGATTCCATTTTGGTCATCTTGTTGTGGGTTCAGACGACGGTCAAATTCATCTTACAACAGATGGGGGATCTGCTTGGCAACGCATCAGCGATGACTTACCACAAGACTTATGGGTGAGCCGCGTGCAATTTTCAAAGCACAATGAGTCTCGAATCTACGCCACTTTGAACGGGTATCGTTGGGATGATTTTAAAGCATATATATACTCTTCAGATGACTATGGTAAAAATTGGCGTTCGATTTCCAACAACTTACCACTTTCAGCCGTAAACGTTNTTCGCGAAGACCACACGAATGAGGATATTTTATATGTCGGAACAGACAATGGACTGTTTGTGAGTATCGATCAAGGGGAGAATTGGCAGATGTTTGACGCTGATTTTCCAAGAGTGGCGGTCCACGATTTGTTTGTTCAGGAGCGAGACAACGATTTATTGGTTGGTACGCATGGGCGATCCATTTATTTGCTTGAACTTGAGGCTGTGCAAGAACTCCCAACGGTAACAAACAAAGCGGTGGCGGTGCTTGCACCAAAACCCCAAAAACATAAAACGAGTTGGGGGCAAAAACGAAGGACTTGGGATGACGCAAAAACGCCTGATTTTTGGTTTACTTTTTTTGCGAAAAACCCAACTGTGGGCACTTGGCATTTGGTGTCTGATAAAAATGTTGTNCTNTTTGAAGAGGAGGTAGAACTTGCTAAAGGCCTTCAGCAGGTTTCGTATGATTTGNTTATTCAGGAAAAGGCGCTTAAAAAATATTCTCGCAAGCACAAAACAGAAGTTAAACCTGCTGACGATGGCCGTGTGTACCTACCAAAAGGAAGTTATCAATTGTTATGGAACGACGAGCCTCAAACAACCTTGAAAATCGAGTAGTTTGTTTGATGACAAATGAACATTTTTGCCAAAAGAACATACAATCTTCAATAAACTTGATAAAATCGCATTAAATAGCCGAAATCCTTTGGTCGTCAAGCGTTCAGCACCTAATTTTGCATCAATAATTAGTTAAAAAAACTATGGGAGTTCTCTTGTCTTCTACGATTTTGCGAAAGGTGGCCATGGCCCTATCCGGTCTCTTTTTGATACTCTTTCTGCTACAGCATTTCGCCATCAATATTACTTCTGTATTTAGTGAAGAGATTTTTAATCAGTTTTCCCATTTTATGGGCATCAACCCAATCGTACAATTTCTTCTACAACCCATTTTGATATTTGGCGTTATTTTTCACTTTGTAATGGGCTTTGTGCTTGATATTCAAAACCGCCGCGCAAGGGGAACACGTTATGCTGTTTACAAAGGCAATGCCAATGCGAGTTGGGTGTCACGTAATATGCTGATATCTGGCGCAACAATATTGGCATTCTTGGCTTTGCACTTCTATGACTTTTGGGTTCCAGAAATCAATTATAAATACATCGAAGTTTTGCCTGAAGATCCCAATCGATACTACGAAGAATTGGTGCACAAATTTGAGGACCTCACTAGAGTTATCCTCTATGTTATTTCGTTTTTCTTTTTAGCGCTTCACCTGTCACATGGATTTTCATCATCCTTTCAGTCAATGGGTTTTAACAACAAATACAAGCCAGTGCTCAATTCACTTGGAAAAGTTTATGCCATCGGAATTCCTGCTGGCTTTGCGTTCATTGCTATATTTCATTTTTTAAATCACTAACATGACCAAACTAAATGCTCATATTCCTGAAGGTCCACTAGCTGATAAATGGACGACGCATAAAAATAACATTCGCTTGGTGAGTCCTGCAAACAAACGTCAGATTGATGTGATTGTCGTTGGAACAGGACTAGCTGGAGGCTCCGCTGCCGCAACCCTCGCCGAACTCGGCTATAACGTGAAAGCATTTTGCTTTCAAGACTCACCACGTCGCGCACACTCTATTGCTGCGCAAGGAGGAATCAACGCAGCGAAAAACTATCAAGGGGATGGAGACTCAATTCACCGCTTGTTTTATGACACCGTAAAAGGAGGAGATTACCGGTCCAGAGAAGCAAACGTGCACCGATTAGCAGAGGTTTCAACCAATATCATTGACCAGTGTGTTGCCCAGGGGGTTCCCTTTGCACGTGACTATGGCGGGTTGCTCGACAACCGATCGTTTGGTGGGGTACTTGTATCTAGAACATTTTATGCCAAAGGGCAAACAGGTCAGCAACTCTTGCTAGGGGCATATTCTGCGATGAACCGACAAATTGGTCGGGGTAAAATCAAAATGTATAGCCGTCACGAAATGCTCGACCTGGTAAAAGTAGATGGGAAAGCACGTGGGATTATCACTCGTAATCTTATCACAGGGGAAATCGAACGCCATGCAGCGCATGCTGTCGTTATTGCTTCTGGAGGATACGGAAATCTGTTTTACCTCTCAACCAACGCGATGGGCAGTAATGTAACAGCCGCTTGGAAAATACACAAACAAGGTGCATATTTTGCGAATCCTTGTTTCACACAAATTCATCCCACATGTATTCCCGTGTCTGGAGATCATCAGTCCAAATTGACATTGATGTCAGAATCTCTCCGCAATGATGGTCGTATTTGGGTGCCAAAAAAGAAAGAAGATGCAAAGGCAATTCGTGATGGACGGCTGAAGCCTACCGATTTAGCAGAGGAAGACCGTGATTATTACCTCGAACGTCGCTATCCAGCTTTCGGAAATCTCGTGCCTCGTGATGTAGCATCGCGTGCGGCTAAAGAACGTTGTGATGAGGGATTTGGGGTCAATAAAACAGGAGAAGCCGTTTTCTTAGATTTCGCTGCTGCCATTGATCGATATGGTAAAGAAAAAGCACATGTTAAAGGCTTGGACGAAAATGATTCAGAGCTTGTCGAAACTCTGGGAAAAGATGTGATTAAAGCCAAGTATGGGAACCTTTTCCAGATGTATGAAAAGATTGTAGATCAAAACCCTTACGAAACGCCGATGATGATTTATCCAGCCGTGCACTATACGATGGGTGGCGTATGGGTGGATTATAATTTGATGACAACCATTCCTGGTTGTTTTGCCATTGGCGAAGCCAATTTTTCCGACCACGGTGCCAACCGACTTGGGGCATCCGCATTAATGCAAGGATTGGCAGATGGATACTTTGTCCTGCCATATACCATTGGAGATTATCTTGCCGATGATATTCGAACAGGTAAAATCTCAACAGACTCACCAGAATTTGACGCTGCGGAACAAAGCGTGCGCTCGCAAATTGATGCCTTTATCACAAACAAAGGAACCAAAACGGTTGACTATTTCCACCGTAAGCTCGGAAAGATCATTTGGAACAAATGCGGAATGTCCCGAAACAAAAAACAATTGGAAGAAGCAATAGCCGAAGTTAAGGCTCTTCGTGAAGAGTTTTATAGGGATGTTTTTGTGCCTGGCACAGCGAATTCATTTAACGAACCATTGGCGAAAGCACTTCGTGTAGCGGACTTTTTAGAACTCGGAGAATTGTTTGCTAAAGATGCCTTAGAGCGCTCGGAATCTTGTGGTGGCCACTTCCGTGAAGAATCCCAAACACCAGAAGGTGAGGCCCTTCGTGACGATGATAACTTCACTTTTGTTTCCGCATGGGAGCACAAAGGCGAGCCGAGCAAAGCAAAGTTGCATAAAGAANCTCTTACTTATGAGAATATCGAACTGAAAACACGATCATACAAATAATGATGAGACTGACACTGAAAATTTGGCGGCAAGAAAATGCCACCGCAAAAGGAAGCTTACAAACCTATTCACTAGACGGGGTGTCTCCAGACATGTCTTTTTTGGAAATGATGGATGTTCTCAACGAACAATTGATGGAGCAGGGTATCGATCCTGTAGCTTTTGACCACGATTGCCGCGAGGGAGTATGTGGTTCGTGCTCAATGTTTATCAACGGCGAGGCACATGGCCCAGACCGCTTGGTAACAACTTGCCAATTGCATATGCGAAAATTTAAGGACGGCGACACAATACACATCGAACCGTTTCGTGCGCAACCCTTTCCCGTCATAAAAGACTTGGTCGTTGACCGTACATCTTTTGATCGCATTCAACATGCGGGAGGATTTATATCGGTAAATACATCAGGAAATACACAAGACGCCAATGCCATTCCGATTGAAAAAGCAGATGCTGACAAGGCTTTTGATGCGGCGACTTGTATTGGCTGTGGAGCTTGTGTTGCGACCTGCAAAAATGCGTCTGCGATGCTGTTTGTTTCAGCCAAAGTATCGCAGTATGCTTTACTCCCACAGGGTCAGGTTGAGGCGACAGATCGTGTGCTCAATATGGTCAAGCAAATGGACGAAGAAGGCTTTGGAAACTGCACCAATACCGGCGCTTGCGAGGTGGAATGCCCAAAAGGAATTTCGTTGGAGAATATTGCGCGAATGAATCGAGAGTACCTTTCGGCTAACGTGAAGGGATAAGCGATTTGTTTGGAATACTACGGCCAATACTTCCTATTTCAATTGAAACTGTTCTTGCAGTTCCCAATTGGCGCGAACATCGAGAAGCTCATCGTAGTGAAAAACTGGCTCAGGAAGTCGACGGTCTAGAAAACGACCTGCATCCCATTTTCCGTTTTTGTTTTCATCAATAATTACTCGTACATAGTACTTTTTGGGGATAATATTCGAAAATATATAGCGACGCTGCGGCTCGGTTACTACCATACTTTGCACAACATTTTCATTTTCATCAGTCAGTTCTATAATAATTGGAAAACTCGGTATGTCGACGAGTTGCAGGTAAACACTGCCATAGTCAGCAGGTTTTTTGGTGCGAAAGGACAAGAGCAACGTATCGTTTGTCTCTTCAAAAAAATCTGTTAATGCACCAGGCAATAATTGTAACTTATACATGTCATTAGGCAAAACATCAAATTCGAAACGCATTTGTTGTGGATGTTCCATTGTGACCGCAAATGGCACGGCAAGCGAGTCTTTGTCGATAAACATAATTTGAGATGTGTCAATGCGAGTAATAGGAGTTGACGCTTCAATCTGCAAGAGTTCCCCTAAATTCATAATACTTGTTATAGAGGGTTTTAGCACAAGCGAATCGGCAGCTGCCGAACGAAAAGTATGTGTCAATGTTGTTTTAAGGGTATCTCGTTCAATATCCAGTTGTAATGAATCTGCCTTTAGGTTTTTGTACCATATATATAAAGAATCAGCAGCAAGGTCATAGGATTGCATGGTTTGCACGCTATCGTCGAGCTCGACGGGACGAACCTTCAAGTCATTAGGGTTTCCATAATAGCTGAGGCCAATTCGATTTTCAGCTGCCTGAAAAGCCCTTCCCAATGCAAAATCTGTTTCTTCCAAAAAGAGGTCTAAGTGGAACAAACGATCTGTTGGAACGTCAATAAAAGACTGTGCAAAACCAATCTCATCTGCGCTTTGGTCAAAAGTGTAATTGTTGGCAATATCTTTTTGTGCAACAAGCAAGTATCGTCCTTCTCGCACATTGCTAATCTCAAAAACGTCCAAACTGTCAAGGGTGTTGGTGATGTAATCTGGTGGGCGTTGGTAAATCACAGAATCGGTATAGGTGCTATCGACCGCATACAACATGACAGACACAAAATTTTTGGTTTCGCGCCCAAAAGCATTTCCGATGGTTCCGCGTACCTGCAGTGAGTCCACATAATCGCCAGTAGAAAACACATAACGGAAGTAAGAAAAGGGATTTCCTTCGTTGTTATCCACAATACTCTGTCCAAAATTGAAGCTATAAGTGGTGTTTTTTTGCAGCGAATCGGGACTCATGTTTATTTCTACATATTTCGCTGCGGTTCCTTGGGGTGATATGATATAAGAAGAAGGGTCAAGTGGTGGTGAAATGATTAATTGGTTTTTGAGTTTGTTGAGTTTGACATACTCATCAAAATATAAACGAACACGCTCTGCATCGAACTGGGTTGTGTTTTGTTTGGGAATTGCCCGTAATAAGATTGGTGGCATTTCATCTTTGGGGCCACCGGTTGGATTTCCTCTTTTGGCACATTGCATAAACAAGAGGAGAGACAAACCCAATAAAAACAGTGTGTTTCTGTATTTCATGAACTACAAAGTAACGACTATTTTCAGGACTAAGGAAGGGGTGATTTTGCAAAAGCAATGGTGGCAACCGAAACCCGAACCCCTTCAATCTGCAAGAGACAGTTTATGGCCTCTGACAGGGTTGTTCCAGTGGTGACTACATCATCGATCAATAGAATATGTTTACCCACAAACAGGGTTGGACAAACGACCGAAAAAGCACCTTTCATTTGTGCAATTCGTTGTTCAGAATTTAGTTGAACCAAGGTTCTTGTTGCCTTGTGTCTTACAAGACGATTGGGGATATATTCCTGCCGGAGTTGCATTGCTATTTGCTGTCCAAACGCCGTGACTTGATTATATCCTCGTTTGCGTTGTCGTTTTTTGTGAAGGGGAATGGGAACCACTACATCGCAATTTTGAAATGGNGAACCAANAAGTTCTTTGACGAGNATTGCACCAAAGAAATCGCCGAGATGGTCTTTCCCCATGTATTTGAGTTGATGAACAAGAGCTTGTACAATGCCCCTTCGCTCAAAAAAGAAGAGTGAGGTTGCGTGTTGGATGGGAGCAAGTTTTTGAATCATCTCAAATAGGGGATTGCGTTGAGAATTGTGATAGTTGGTTTTTGGAAGTTGGTGCTCACATTGTAGGCAGAGTATGGTGTTTGGGGGAACCATACAGCCACACCCCATGCAGTAGGTTGGGAAAATGGTATTGAGCAAGTCCTGTAAAAGAGCAATCATGGAGCGTATAATTGTATCTAAATTTACAAAAGAAACCTTATTTTTGCGACATGTCGGAAACAGATCGGTTTAAAAAAGTAATAGCCCACGCCAAAGAATACGGATTCGTATTCCCTTCCAGTGATATCTATGATGGCCTTAGTGCCGTATATGATTATGGGCAACAAGGAGTACTTCTCAAAAATAATATTCGCNATTATTGGTGGAAATCAATGGTTCAACTCCATGAAAATATTGTGGGCCTTGATGCTGCAATTTTCATGCATCCTACGACTTGGAAAGCATCAGGCCATGTCGACGCGTTTAACGATCCTTTGATTGATAATAAAGACTCCAAAAAACGCTATCGTGCCGATGTGTTGATTGAAGATTACATCGCGAAATTGGAAGGAAAAATTGAAAAAGAAGTCAAAAAAGCTGCAAAACGTTTTGGGGATACTTTTGACCGTGAACAGTTCGAATCGACCAACCCACGTGTAGCGGGTTACAAAGAAAAAGCAAACGCAATTAGCTCACGCATGGCCAANTCTTTGGAAAAAGAAGACCTCGCCGATGTCAAAGCATTGATTGAAGAGTTGGAAATTGTTTGTCCGTTTTCGGGGTCTAAAAACTGGACAGATGTTAAGCAATTCAACCTGATGTTTGGCACCAAATTAGGTGCTTCAGCAGAGCATGCAACCGATTTGTTCCTGCGACCAGAAACGGCACAAGGGATTTTTGTTAATTTTCTCAATGTTCAAAAATCTGGGCGCATGAAAATTCCTTTTGGAATTGCTCAGACAGGTAAAGCATTCCGAAACGAGATTGTTGCACGACAGTTTATTTTCCGTATGCGAGAATTTGAGCAAATGGAAATGCAATTTTTTATACCACCGGGCACCCAAAAAGAGTGGTACGAACATTGGAAAAAAACACGTCTCAATTGGCACCTGTCTTTGGGGATGGGCGAAGAGAATTACCGTTTTCACGATCATGAAAAATTAGCGCATTATGCCGATGCCGCTTGTGATATTGAATTTAAATTTCCGTTTGGTTTTAAAGAGTTGGAAGGAATTCATTCTCGCACAGATTTTGATCTTGGAAGTCATGAGGAATACTCAGGAAAGAAATTACAATACTTTGATCCAGAACGCAACGATAGTTACACGCCTTATGTTTTAGAAACTTCGATTGGACTGGATCGTATGTTTTTGGCAGTACTTTCAAACAGTTTGCAAGAGGAACAACTTGAAGATGGAAGTTCGAGAACAGTACTTCGTATACCCGCAGTACTAGCACCAACACAAGTAGCGATTTTACCTTTAGTAAAAAAGGATGGTTTAGCTGCGCTTGCCCGTGATTTGGTTGCGGATCTAAAATGGGATTATTCCACAGCTTACGACGAGAAAGATGCGGTTGGTCGTCGATACCGACGACAAGATGCACTTGGGACTCCTTATTGTGTAACGGTTGATCACCAAACATTGGAAGACCAAACGGTTACTCTACGAGAAAGGGACTCTATGGAGCAAGTTCGGGTGGCAGTCAAAGATTTACCCCAATTGCTGAACACAAAATTGAATCTCAAGAATTGGTTACTCTAAACGAGTTAAATTTAGTATCTCTTGCCAATTGAGAGGCCAAACCTAANNTGCGCTTCGGGATTACTTCCATTCGAACCTTGATTATCCAAATATCTGCCAANCCCAANAAAAGGCTCATAGGTATATCCAGATCGACTAATCCATTTTCTTCCAAATGTAACCCCAATTGAAACTCTAAAAATGTTATCCCTTTCTATATAACTGTCTGTAAGCTCATCGTAGTCACTACTATCATTATCTTTGGAAGTGGCAAACGAACTAAATGCCTCCACAAATACCCCCTTGGTGCCATAGTCTCTTCTATTTAAAAAGTACATCCTATAGTATGGCGAAATCGCAAAACGACGTTGAACAACATCAGAACTTAAACTTTCACCAAAATTGACAAATAGTCCTGTTCCATAGCTAGAATTTTCGTCGATAATTCTTTCATAATACCCATGAAATGCAGGGAAAAGAAGTAAATCTAAAAAGTTAACTCTAAGCTCGTTATTTCCAAAAGTATCAGCGGCTTCAAAAGAAGAGTTTTTGACGATTTCAACTTGAATTATTTTTTCTTCACTTTCTTCTTGGGCGCACAATGGCGCAAAAAGAAATAAGGCAATAATTGAAAGGAGGTGTGTTTTCATTGTATAGTTTCTAAACAAAGATACAAAATCAATTTTTTCAAAAGGGTTTTTAAAAACGCCGTCCCAAACTGATCCCTATTTTCGGAGCCACACCAGGCCCGTGTGAAGTCAAGAAATTACGAGNGACACCTCCAAGAATAGAAACTGAAAAATTTCGTCTTGTCAGGAACTTAGCCCCAACAGCAAAGCCAATCCCCAGTTCGGTAAAGGGTTTTAACTTATAGGTCGAATACGAATCAANAACAGTCAGACANTCATAACAACTCGGGTCATACGATGAATAATAATCATAATGCCCTTTGGAAAACATCACAAAACTTTCGACAAAAAAGCCCGCATAGGGTTTATTTCCAAAATAAATTCGATAATACGGACTTAGCGCAAACCCTTCTTAATAATAGGGGCTGTAGTTATCGCCAAATCGGTCTTTACCGTCCAAGGAAATCAGCATACTCACGCCAAAACTCGATTCGTCATTGATAATGTGTTCATAGCTCATGTCCAATGCACTAAATATTAGTAGATTCAAAGCATTGAGTTGGAATTCATTTTTTGGGGAATCATCTGTAAAATCTCCATAACTGGTTTGGGAAAAACCAAATGATGTTATAAGTAAAGCGAAAATTGTAAAGCAATTTATTTTCATGATTTAAGATTTAGGTGTTATTAATGGTTCAATAATCGTGCCAGTTGGGAGTTTTATACCTATTTTTTGGATCGGATGTTTCCAAATTCGATACTCAACATCGGACGCGTGTTTGACCGTTTGGAGTTTAGGTTGGCTTGAATGTCGATTCCGATACTCATAAACGAAAAGGGCATATACCGCCCCCCAATTTTTAAGGGCACACCAACCGTGCGAACAGTTTCTGTAAAATAGGTGTTGCCCAAAAAAATTTCGTGTTTGATTTCATCGGTTCTTAGCGTTGCCCAAAACAGCCCAATCCCAGCTTGGTAATGAAAGCGAAACTTTTGATTTTTAGAGTCATTATACTTCCCGATCAACAGATTGAGTTGGCGGTAAATTTCATCGGGTTGGTCACCAAAAAACACATATTCATCCCCAGTATAATAGCCGATACTATAAAGCGTTTTGTTGCGAAAGAGATTAAGCTCAATGCCTTCGGCATAATAATCATCAATCACATCTAGCGTTCCTTTAACCGATAGAGAATATTTGCCGATCGATTGGGCTTGCATTAGTGATAAACTTAAAAACAGAAAAAGTAGGTATATGGTTTTCATGACAAAGAAATGGGATAAATATGAGATAAGGTAATCATTTTTTTAATTCATGTCTAGCCATCTTTGTATTTTAGCAATCATGAAAATCATTTCCTATAACGTCAACGGTATTCGCGCTGCCTTGCGTAAAGACTTTTTAGAATGGTTAGGTGCTGCTTCACCCGATGTGCTGTGTTTGCAAGAGATCAAAGCCAACCCTGACCAGTTTGATGCCTCTGTGTTTGAAGGGCTGGGCTATATGCACAATTATTGGTTTCCCGCCGAAAAGAAAGGATACAGTGGGGTAGCGGTGTTGTGCAAGCAAAAACCAAACGAGGTGGTTTATGGCACAGGCATTGACTATATGGACGGCGAAGGGCGCAACCTCCGTGTCGATTTTGATAACGTTTCTGTGATGAGTCTATACCTTCCTTCGGGGACCAATCCCGAACGTTTGGACTTTAAGTTTACCTACATGGATGATTTTCAAACCTATATCAACACCTTGAAGCAAACCCACCCCAACCTCGTGATTTGTGGCGATTACAACATCTGTCACGAAGCCATCGACATCCATGACCCCGTGCGTAATGCAAAAGTATCCGGCTTTTTGCCTGAAGAACGTGCGTGGATAGATCAGTTTATGCAACAAGGCTTTACCGATTCGTTTCGTCATCTCAATGAAGAGCCACACAATTACAGTTGGTGGAGCTACCGAGCAAATGCCCGTGCCAATAATAAGGGCTGGCGTATTGACTATGCCATGGTGTCCGAGCCCCTAACCAAACATATTGAAAGAGCATTTATCCTTCCCCAAGCTGTCCATTCTGACCACTGTCCTGTTGGCGTCACTTTGAATATGAATTTATGAAATATACCACTTTGCCTCACTCGGATGTCCGTGTGAGTAAAATCTGTTTAGGCACCATGACTTGGGGCAATCAAAACACAGCCGCAGAGGGCTTTGAACAAATGGATTATGCATTAGACCAAGGCGTTAATTTTTTTGACACAGCAGAGCTTTATCCAGTACCTGCAAATGCGGAGACTTATGCTGATACCGAACGCATTATGGGAGATTGGTTTGCCGCTCGAAAAAATAGAGACAAGGTTGTACTTGCCACCAAAATCGCGGGGCCCGGATCGTATACGGCTCATATTCGTGCTTCTGGCTTTACGCCCAACAGTATTCGTGAAGCATTGGAGGGAAGTTTACAACGACTAAAAACAGATTATATCGATCTGTTTCAATTGCACTGGCCTGAGCGTTCAACTAATTTTTTTGGTAATCGAGATTATTCTCCAAACCTAGATGAGCAATGGGAAGAGAATTTTGAACAAATTTTAGAAACGCTAGATGGACTAATTCAAGATGGAAAAATTCGACACATTGGACTGTCAAATGAAACGCCTTGGGGCGCAATGAAATACCTCGCGCTGTGTCAATTCAAAAACTTACCCCGGATGAAGACAATCCAAAACCCCTATTCGCTTCTCAATCGCACGTTTGAGGTGGGAAATGCGGAGGTTTCACACCGTGAACAGTTGGGTTTATTGGCCTATTCTCCCATGGCTTTTGGGGTGCTTTCAGGAAAGTATCGTGGCGGAAAACTACCTGAAAACAGTCGACTGAAATTATTTCCCAGAATGGCACGCTACAACAGTGAAAAGTCCCTCGAAGCAACCGAAGCATATGCCGAGATTGCGGAAAGACATAAACTATCTCTGGCAACATTATCCCTCGCATTTGTTACNGACCGACCGTTTGTGACTTCGAATATTATTGGCGCAACAACAATGGCTCAACTCAAAGAGAATATCGCATCATCTGCTGTAAGCTTGTCAGAAGAAATCCTAGATGAAATCAATGCGGTGCATAGCCGAATACCAAATCCTGCGCCTTAAAAGAGCAGTTCGACCAAGTCACGAATATTATCAAGCGCAATTACTTTGAGTTTGCTTGCGGGCATGGTATTTTTTTGGGCAACGACGAGGGTTGTAAAGCCCAGTTTTTCGGCTTCTTGAATACGCTGTTCGATACGTGGCACATTGCGCAGCTCTCCAGATAACCCAACTTCAGCAGCAAAACAATATTTTTCGGGTATAGCAACATCCAAGCTGCTCGACAAAATAGCTGCTGCAACTGCAAGGTCAAGAGCGGGGTCGTCGATGCGGATACCACCTGCCAAATTGAGGAATACATCTTTTGCGCCTAATTTAAATCCAGCTCGTTTTTCCAATACTGCCAAAAGCATGTTGAGTCTCTTAACGTTAAAGCCCGTAGAGCTTCGTTGAGGAGTACCATAGACCGCTGAGCTTACAAGTGCTTGACATTCAATTAACATGGGTCGCATTCCTTCTAGTGTTGCAGCAATGGCGTGACCACTCAACTGACTGCTATTGGTCGAAATAAGCAACTCACTTGGATTCTGAACAATACGAAGTCCTTTGGACTGCATCTCATAGATTCCGAGTTCTGCCGTTGATCCAAATCGGTTTTTGGGAGTTCGTAGAATACGATACATATAGTTACGATCCCCTTCAAAGTGCAAAACCACATCAACCATGTGTTCTAAAATCTTTGGTCCTGCGATCATTCCATCTTTGGTAATGTGACCAACAAGTAGCACGGGAATATGCATTTGCTTGGCAAAGCGTTGAAGNGCGGAAGTACATTCACGCACTTGTGAAACACTTCCTGCTCCACTATCGATGACATCGGTTTGAAGAGTTTGAACAGAATCAACAATCAAAAGCTTTGGTTTGAGCTTATTGACTTGAACTAGGATTTGCTCAACATTGGTTTCGTTGAGTAAATAACAATGTTCGTTTTCCTCTTCCATCCGATTGCTTCTCAACTTGATTTGGGTCAAGCTTTCTTCTCCCGACACATAGAGCGTTGGATACTTGACTTGTAAGGCAAGTTGGAGGAGTAGGGTTGATTTTCCAACACCTGGTTCTCCAGCGAGCAAAACCAATGACCCTGGCACAATGCCTCCGCCCAAGACACGATCCAATTCAGAGTCACCTGTTCGCAATCGAGGTTGTTGATTTTCAGATACTTCATGAATTGGGACGGGCGTAGCGTTTTGAGTAGCTGGAGAAGGATTCCAGTTTTTGGTTTTGGGATTTTGCAACACTTCCTCCGCGATTGTGTTCCATTCTTTACAAGCATGACATTGTCCTTGCCACTTGCTGTATTGCGTCCCACAATTCTTGCAAAAAAAAGCTGTTTTTACTTTCGCCATCTTCTTCCGAAAGATACTTATTTTTTTCGGTTGACTATTGGTAGGATAGCAAAAGATAGACCACCAAAAAGAAGGATCATAATGGTTTGGATTGTCCACGTAATCCAACCATATGCAAGTGCCAATTCATAAGACAATTCATAGTGGCTAAACACAGCGGCTACTGCGAGAGGGTAAAGCCCAATCCCACCATTAGTCATGGTGATGGACAAACCACCTGCAATAAAAGCAAGTAAAATGGCTTCAAAACCAAGATGCTCGGCACCTGGAAGAGCAAATTTAACTACCCAAAACATCAATATATACATGACCCAAATAAAAAGAGTGTGCGTCCAGAAAGCAAAAGCATTAGGCAGCGATCGTATCGAAATAATACCTTGGTAAAGTTCTTTAAAAAAGGACTTTAGACGAGCTAAAAAAGGAAATTTTTGGGTGTTTATAAGAAATGGGGATACAATCAAAAAAGTAACGACACCAAGAACGATCACAAAAGTTGTCAGTAGAGCCGTCGAGCTATCAAGTTGGGATTCTACCCAGTCGCCTCCCAACAGAAATCCGGTAAATATAAGAATGAGGAGCATCAGCAAATCAATGATTCGTTCACTGATTACAGTGCCAAACCCTTTGGGGAAAGGGATTTTTTCATAGGCGGATAACACAGAAACACGCAGGATTTCACCAGATCGGGGGACGCCTAAATTAGATAAATAGGCAATCAAAACAGAACACGTGAGATTGATAAAACGAGGTTTGTAGCCAAGAGGAGCAAGTAAAAATCGCCAACGGTACGCACGAGAAAGGTGGCTTAAAACACCAAAAAGAATAGAAATAAAGATTGGTAGTGGATGGGCTTGTTGCACATATGACCATATCAAAACTCTTTGTTCTTCGGTCGTTGAGTGAAACGAATAATAGATCAGAAACAATCCTAATCCTAAAGGCAATATGATTTTGAGTAGTTTACTTANTGATTTGGGCAAAACTAGCTTATGGTATTGGTTTCGGTGTCAGGGAAGACAATAGTGGGCTTAAATTTTGTCGCTTCTTCTNTTGTCATTTGCGCATAGCTGATGATGATGATGACATCTCCTTTTTGCACTTTGCGNGCAGCAGGTCCATTGAGTGTAATCTCGCCACTGTTTTGCAAGCCTTTAATCACATAGGTTTCCAGGCGTTCTCCGTTATTTATNTTGACGACTTGAACCTTTTCTCCTGAAATCAAATCAGCAGCCTTCATCAACACAGGGTCGATCGTAATGCTCCCGACATAGTCCAAATCTGCACCAGTAACTGTTACACGATGAATTTTAGATTTTAGAACCTCTATTGTCATGCGGCAAATATACTCAATTGAGTGACAAATTATCGATTAGCCTTATCCCGTCTACCTTTACAGCAATGAAAGCGCGATAAGTCGTGTTTTTTTGCTTTTCATCTGCAATTTTTAAGGTGCTTTCATCTGCAATCTCAAAATATTCTAGAACAAATGCGGGCGATTGATCAAACATATTGCCAATTAATGTTTTGATTTCTGATATAGAATGGGTCAAAAATTTCTCTTTTGACATCTTTAAAACGTGATAAANTANCNGAGCTTCATTTCGCAGTTCAATAGAGAGTCTATTGTTGCGTGAACTCATCGCAAGTCCATTGGACTCCCGCACGGTCGGGACGCTAGAAATTTGAATATTCATTGATTTCCCAATCAGCGAAACAATTTGAAGCTGCTGAAAGTCTTTTTGACCAAAGTATGCGACATCAGGTTGGATAAGCTCAAAAAGTCGTTGCACAACAGTGGCAACCCCGTCAAAGTGACCAGGGCGATTTTGTCCCTCCATTGTCTTGTCAAGTTCTTTAAGCTCATACTTCTTTGAAGCTGTTCCGTCGGGATAAATGCTGCTGACTTTGGGCACAAACACACAAATAGCAGGGTCAATGGCATGTATTTTCTCAAGATCGCTCTCAACGGATGAAGGGTAGTTGTCTAGATCTTTTTTATCATCAAATTGAGTAGGGTTAACGAATATAGTAACAAAGGTGATGAGGTTTTCGGAAACAGATTTTTTGATGATTGAAAGATGCCCTTCATGCAATGATCCCATGGTTGGAACCAAGCCCCAGCTATGGTTGGATGCATTTTCGTTTTGAAAGAGACGGAGCTCTTTTATGGAGACGACTTTAGGCATTTAGCAAAAGTTTAACAGCTTCTGTAAGGAATTATGGACAAACTTCGGCATAAATTTAGTAATTTTGTGTACGCCGAAAAGAATAATATTTGGGTTCTATGACAGAAAAGAAAGTCTTGTTCGTATCCTCTGAGGTAGTACCCTATCTTCCAGAAACAAATTTGTCCAATATGACCTTCGAGGTTCCAAAAAAGGTCAATGAATTGGGAGGTCAAACGCGTATTTTCATTCCAAAATATGGCATGATTAATGAACGCCGTCACCAATTACATGAAGTCATTCGCTTGTCTGGAATGAATCTGGTGATTAATGATATTGATGTGCCCTTAATCATAAAAGTGGCTTCTATTCCCAAGGAGCGTATGCAAGTGTATTTTATAGATAACGAGGATTACTTCAAAGGGAGACAGTTGTCTACTGATGAAGAAGGAAACCTCTATCCAGACAATGACGAGCGTGCTATCTTTTTTGCCAAAGGAGTTATCGAAACAGTAAAAAAACTCAATTGGTCACCAGATGTTATCCATGTACAAGGTTGGATTTCGTTACTCATGCCCTTGTATTGCAAACATTACTATGCCGATGAACCGATATTGGCCAACACCAAAATCGTATCCTCTTTCTTTGGTTCACCCTTTGACCAGCCTCTTTCCAAAGATTTGATCAAAAAATTAGCTTTTGATGGCATTGATGCCGAACACACGAAAGATCTCGCAGTCCCAGATTTCACGGCACTTGCAAAAAATGCAATTCGTCACTCAGATGGACTTATAATTGCGGATAAGGATATTGATAAAGCCATCAAAAAAGAGATATTATCTTCAAAAAAACCTCTGTTAAACTTTGTTGAAACGGAAGATTTTGAAGGTCAATACAATGATTTTTATACAAACCAAATTCTCACTTGAGATATATGAACGTCAGGTTTTCCAGCTTACTCGCATTTGTTGGCATTTTTNTATTTACGTCCTGTAACAAAGAATTCAGTGATGTTGATGCTTCNTTACTTCCCACAGATACNTTTGTTATTGAAAAACAGACCGCTTTGGTTGGNGTACAACATGAGCGTATCGAAGTCATTCGTACAGATGATTTATCTTTTCTTTATCTCGGTCAATACCAAGATCCCGTTTTTGGAACAACAACGGCAAGCGTTACTACACAGCTGAGTTTACCTCTTTCATCATCGGGAATATTTGGTCTAATGAGCGCTGAAAACGAGGAAGAAGGAACCAGTACTGANGACACTAATATAAACCCACATAACGAAGAAGANACAGTAAAAAATGTCTGGTTGGAGTTGCCTTTTTATACCAATCAACGTGACAGTGATGGTGATGGTGTCATAGACATATTTGACATTGATCCAGACGACAAGGAAAGTGATTCAGATGGTGACGGCCTAACGGATATTCAAGAATCAATGTCTGTAAACTTTGACCCCCTCAAAGCAGACACAGATGGTGACGGCATCAACGACGGTGAGGATACCGACACCATTAACCCAGATGCAGATGCAAACAATTATGAAATCGAGTTTTTATTTGGTGATTCATCACAAGAAGTGCATTTTCAAGTAAAAGAACTCAGCTATTTTTTACCACTGCTTGATCCTGACGACAACTTCCAATCNATCAGATCTTTTTATTCCAACAACGACTTGGAANAAGAGGGCTTTACCTCAAACGTCCTTTATGACGATAAAATCAATTTATCCTTTGAGGAGCTGGTGTTTTATAACGAAGATGACNCCGAAACAGAAGATGTTGATGAATCAACTTTGGTTGGAGAGCGATTAGCTCCNCGTGTTCGCATCCCTTTAGAGCCNTCCTATTTTCAACAAAAACTTTTTGAAAGAGAAGGTGAATCAGTGCTANTCGATAATAACGATTTTCAAGAATACTTCAATGGACTGGTCATCAGTATTCAAAACAATACAAATCCATTGCTGATGCAACTCAATTTTGTAGCTGGGCAAATCAAAATCGAATACGACTTCAAGAAATTGGTTTTAATTGAAGACGGAGATACTGCCAATCCAAGTGATTATGTTGTTGAAGATAGTTCATCAACATATACTTTGGGCTTGAGTGGTGTGCAGTTCAATTCGATTGCACAAGATGAGCCAGCATTAGAAGTACAAAATGCATTACGCGGTCAAGATGATGGCCAATATATCTACCTCAAAGGAGGATTGGGTGTAGTTTCATATATCGATCTATTTGCAGGAGCTGAGGGGCAATCACAATTGACGGAGTTACAATCCAACCCTTGGTTAATTAACGAAGCCAATCTCACTTTTTATGTGGATCAACAAAAAGTTGCTGATCTAGGGTTGTCAGAACTTCCGAGTCGCCTTTATCTTTTTGACGCTGACGAATCCACCCCTTTGGAAGATTATATTATCGATGGCACATCGGGATCGCATCCCGATCAGGTTAAAACAACATTTGGAGGACTTGCCCAATATAATGAAGCAGGGGAGGTAATTTCTTATAAGTTTGTTATTACGGAACACTTGAGCAAATTGATTCGTCAGGCTGATGATTATGAAAATATCCAACTTGGACTTTGTGTGAGCAGCGATTACCTCAACATTCAAAGCACTGAAGTCGTACAGCCAGAACTTGAAGTACCTCAATCGGCAATCTCTTCGCCCCTAGGAGTTATTCTTGCTGGGCCAAACCACACAAACCCTGATTTGCGTTTGCAGCTAGAGATATTTTACACGGCCTACCAATAGCCGATTAGAGTACACCTAGCTTTTTTCCTACCTTAATAAAGCTTGATATCGCTTTNTCAAGTTGAGATTTTCTCAGTGCTGCCGACATNTGCACACGAATTCGTGCCTTTCCTTTAGGAACTACAGGAAAAGAAAAACCAACGACAAAAATATTTTCTTTTATAAGATGGCGCGCCATGGCTTGCGTCAAATGGTCGTCATAGAGCATTATAGGGATAATAGGATGGGTTCCCGCAACAATATCAAAGCCAGCTTCTTCCATTGCTGACCTAAAATATCGTGTGTTTTCAGTAAGTTGCTCTAGGAATTGAACGTCTTGTTCCAGCAATTCTAAAGCGGTTATCGAAGCACCGACTAAGGCAGGGGCAAGTGTATTGGAAAACAAATAGGGTCTAGAGGTTTGTCTCAATAAATCGATGACTTCTTTTGGACCACAGGTAAATCCCCCCGATCCGCCACCTAGTGCTTTGCCAAATGTCCCTGTTAGGATATCGACTCGACCCATGACCCCTTTGGCTTCGTGAGTGCCACGACCAGTTGAGCCGATGACACCTGTTGCATGACATTCATCAGACATGACCATTGCGTCATATTGATCGGCCAGATCACAGATTTTATCGAGCTGGGCAATCGTACCATCCATAGAAAAGACACCATCAGTTACAATAATTTTGGAACGACAGTTTTTAGCAGCCTTCAGTTGTTTCTCTAAATCCTCCATGTCATTGTTACGATACCTAAATCTTTTTGCTTTACATANGCGAACTCCATCAATGATTGAGGCATGATTAAGTTCATCGCTGATGATGGCATCATCTGGACCAAAAAGCGGCTCGAACAGCCCGCCATTAGCATCAAAGGCGGCAGCGTATAGAATAGCATCCTCAGTCCCGAGAAAGCTTGCAATTTTTTCTTCAAGAATTTTATGAATATCCTGAGTACCACAGATAAAACGAACGGAAGCCATACCAAGACCGTGTGAGCTGATCTNTTTTTGGGCTGNNTGAAGCAATTTAGGATGATTTGCTAAACCCAGGTAATTGTTTGCACAGAGATTGAGCAGGTCTTTATTTCCAGTCACTCGTACTTGAGAATCTTGAGGGGAAAGAATGATCTCTTCACTCTTATAACGACCACTACTGTGAATTTCTTTTAACTCTTGTTGCAGGCGTGTTTTTATAGATTTGTACATTTGAGTTTATTTTAGACCCCTTAATTTTACAAAAACTAATCCAAAACTTACATGATAAAACAAAGAATATTAATTACTGGAGCGTTAGGCCAATTAGGAGTTTCCCTAATTAGAGTTTTATCAAAACGGTCAGACACCTATATATTAGCTACAGACATCAATGCACCCAAAGAGGAAATAGACGTGGATTTTGAATGTGTGAATGCATTGGATACAAACCGATTAGAGGAACTGATTGTTCAACACAAAATTGATTGTATTTATCATTTAGCAGCAATTTTATCTGCCAAAGGAGAAAAAAACCCTTTTCAATCTTGGCATGTTAATGTTAACTCTTTTCAAGTGACCGTAGAGTTGGCAATAAAGCATAAAGTTCAGCGTGTATTTTGGCCTAGTTCAATAGCGGTATATGGAGAAGATAAAAATCCAATCAATGCCCCACAACAGGTAGATATGAATCCACTAACGATGTATGGCGTATCCAAGCTCGCATGTGAAAAATTGATGATCTATTATCACCAAAAATTCAATTTGGATATTCGCTCTCTTCGTTTACCTGGGGTCTTGTCTTCTGACCCTGCCGGAGGAGGAACAACTGACTATGCTGTGGAGATGGTGCAAGCTGTTAAAAATGGAAAGGATTATACTTGTTTTTTAGCGCCACAAACTGAATTACCAATGATTTATATTGATGATGTGGTTATTGCAATCGAACAATTGATGGAGTCAAATTTATCTAATCAGGAGCGTGCACATTCCTATAACATTATGGGATTTAGTCTTACCCCTGCGATGCTAGAAAGTCAATTGCATAAAATGGGTTATCCCGCAGAGGTCCATTATGCCCCTGATTATCGCCAACAAATTGCTGAGTCATGGCCAAGAACAATTCAAGATCAATTTGCTAGGGATCACTGGGGATGGGCNCCACAATTTGATTTGGAAAAGAGCATTAAGCAGATGANTCCTTAGAGTTTTTTGCGTAGTCNAGCAACGGGTGCGCCAATAATATCTCTATACTTTGCAACGGTCCGACGGGCAACAGGATATCCTTTTTGATGAAGTGCTTCTTTGAGTTGTTCGTCTGTTAATGGGTTTGACTTGTCCTCAGTGTTTATAATGTCTTCAAGTGCTTTTCGAATTTCGATAGAAGACACATCTTCTCCTTCGCTATTAGTCACGCCTTCAGAAAAGAAAGATTTGATGAGGCGTGTTCCATAAGGCGTTTCTACATATTTACTATTTGCCACCCTAGAAACCGTAGAAATATCCATTTGAATAATCGAAGCAATATCACGCAGCACCATTGGTCTTATTTTTTGCTCATCACCTGTTAAGAAGAACTCTTTTTGATAATTAAGGATGGCATTCATGGTAATCAGTAATGTATGGTTTCTTTGTTTAACAGCATCGATAAACCATTTGGCAGCATCTAATTTTTGTTTGATAAAAAGCACGGCTTCTTGCTGTGCCTTATTTTTTACTTTAGACTCTTTGTAGCCAGCCATCATGTTTTTGTAGGAAGAAGAAACATGTAGCTCAGGCGCATTCCTTCCATTGAGTTTTAATTGCAACTCACCCTCTACAATGAGGATTGTGAAGTCGGGGGTAATATGGCTATTGATTTTGGTAGAGGAAGCATAAGAAGCACCAGGCTTTGGGTTCAATTTTTCGATCTCTTTGATAGCTTNTTTTAGTTGCTCTTCATCGATTTGAAGTGCACTCATGAGTTTGCTAAAATGTTTTTTGGAAAAGGAAGTAAAGTGGGATGTTATCATTTCATTGGCGATGACAACGCTAGAAGTTTGCTCTTTTCGTTGCAATTGCAACATCAAACAGTCTTGCAAATCAAGAGCACCCACTCCTGCTGGATCGAGCTGCTGTACCAACCCCAATACCTTGCGAACTTCGAATTCGTCCACGAATAGGTTTTCAGTAAAGGCAAGATCATCAACAATGTCCAGTAGAGTTCGTCGTATGTAGCCCGTTTCATCAATACTTCCAACCAAAAATCGAGCAATCTGACTCTCTTTTTCATCGATAGTAAACGTTCGCATTTGATCCATCAGAAATTGGGTAAAACTAACTCCTGAGGCATAAGGAATTTGTTTATCATCATCATCTGGGCTATAGTTATTTGCACTGAGACGATAGGATGGGATTTCATCATCACTCAAATATTCATCGATATTGATGTCATCGGCATCAATCACATCGCGCTCTTCTTCTTGCTGAAAGTCGGGATCCTCATTTTCTGCGCCTTCTTTCCCNGCTTCAAGTGCAGGATTTTCTTCGAGTTCACGTTGGAGTTTTTGCTCAAAAGATAGCGTGGGTAACTGAATCAGTTTCATCAACTGAATCTGCTGGGGGGATAGCTTTTGCGAGAGCTTAAGATGAAGATCTTGTTTGAGCATAAGAGCTTTCAGTTATCAACATTAAAGGTACAAAAACTTGTGATTAGACAAAGAGTGCTTTAGAAGGAGGCATTCTGTGGGGTTCGCGGAAAAGGAATAACATCACGAATATTAGACATTCCTGTTGCAAACTGCACCAAACGTTCAAACCCGAGGCCAAAGCCCGCATGAGGTGCTGTTCCAAATCGGCGAAGATCCAAGTACCAGTCGAGTTCTTCGGCATCGATCTGCATATCAGCAATACGTTTTTTCAGAACTTCTAGTCGTTCTTCACGCTGGGCGCCACCAACGATTTCACCAATTCCTGGAAAGAGTACATCCATCGCACGAACGGTTTTCCCATCGTCATTTAATCGCATATAAAAGGCCTTGATACTCGCTGGATAATCAAACAAAATGACAGGACACTTGAAATGTTTTTCAACCAGATATCGTTCGTGTTCGCTTTGCAGGTCAACACCCCAAGCATCTATAGGATATTTGAATTTTTTCTTTTTGTTGGGTTTTGAATTGCGTAATATTTCAAAGGCTTCTGTATAGGATAATCGAATAAATTGGTTGTCTAAAATAAAATTGATTTGTTCGAGAAGCCCCATGGACCTACGCTCCAATTGTGGTTTTGTTTTTTCTTCATTNGCAAGTCGTTGATCCAAGAAATCCAAATCGTTTTTGCAGTGCTCCATCACATAACGAAGGACGTGTTTTATAAAGTCCTCAGCCAAATCCATATTCTGGTCAAGGTTAAAAAAGGCAACTTCAGGCTCAATCATCCAAAACTCTGCCAAATGGCGAGANGTATTGGAGTTTTCTGCTCGAAACGTCGGCCCAAAAGTATACACTTTGCCCAAGCCCATGGCGTAGGTTTCTGCTTCCAATTGCCCTGAGACAGTAAGGTTGGTCTCTTTCCCGAAAAAGTCTTGTGAAAAGTCAACTTCACCATCTTTATTTTGAGGAGGATTTTTGGGATCCAATGCACTCACACGAAACATTTCACCTGCCCCTTCAGCATCGCTACCAGTGATGATAGGCGTGTGTACATAATAAAAACCTTCTTCATGAAAATATTGGTGAACGGCGAAAGATAGCGCAGAACGCACACGCATCACAGCAGAAAATGTCGAAGTACGCACACGCAAATGAGCATTTTCACGTAAAAATTCAAAGGAGTGTTTTTTTGGTTGAATGGGGTATAGCTCTGGATTAGAATCTCCGAGCACCTCAATATTACTTACTTGGACTTCATATTTTTGACCTTTCCCTTGGCTTTTAACCAGTGTGCCTTGGATACGCAAAGCGGCACCAGTCGTAACTCTTTTCAGGAGGTCTTCTTCGGTTTGTTCAAAGTCAACAACACATTGTATATTTTCGAGTGTAGAGCCGTCGTTAAGTGCGATGAAACGATTGGCACGAAAGGTACGTACCCAACCGTGAAGCACAATTTCTTGTAGCAGGTACGATCCAGTAAATATATCGTGAATGCTCTGTGTGTTCATGGATTTATTTTTCAAAGGTAAATATACTTCATTTTACAAGGATTAAGCGCATGCTATACCTCATCGTCTGTAAGGAGATCAATACGTGGCTCTTTCAAGGTTCTTTTGTTGGCAATGCTTTCCTCCAGTGATAAAAGTAAGGAGGGTAACAAAATGAGATTGGCCAACATCGCAAAAAGAAGGGTGGCAGAAACCAATCCGCCGAGAGCGACTGTTCCACCATAACTTGAAATCATAAAGACAGAAAACCCAAAAAACAACACAATAGAGGTGTAAAACATACTGACTCCTGTTTCTCGAAGTGCCAAGTAAACAGATTTTTTAATTTTCCATTTGTTTGTCTCGAGTTCCTGGCGGTATTTCACCAAAAAGTGGATAGTGTCATCGACCGATATTCCAAATGCGACACTAAAAACAAGAATTGTCGAGGGCTTGATGGGGATTCCTAAAAAGCCCATCATGCCAGCAGTGAGTATTAACGGAATGATATTGGGAATAAGCGAAATAAGGATCATGCGAAAGGACCGAAAGGTATAAGCCATAAACAGTGCAATCAAAAAGATTGCCAAGGAAAGTGAAACCACCAAATTACGCACCAAAAAGCGTGTTCCTTTAAGATAACCAAGCGCTTTCCCTGTGAGTTGGGTATCATATTTTTCTTCAGGAAAAAGCCGTGCAATGGTTTGTAGTAGGTCGCTTTCGATTTCTTCCATGCGCTCTGTATTGACATCTTTCAACATTGTAGACAGTCGAATGTATTGCCCTGTGCTATCGATCAAGCTTTCGGCAATTCCTCCGCCTGACAAACTGTTTTTTACATACGAGCCAATGAATGAATACTCTTGACGAGTAGGCATTTTAAAGTAAAGCGGGTTTCCGTTGTAATAGGTCTGCTTGCTATATTTAGCGATATGGGCAATAGACAACGGTTCCGATAGCTCAGGAACGCCACGAACATAGGTCGCTAATTTTTCGATTCTATTGAGAGTCGAAAGTTGTGTCGCCCCATTTTTTCTTCGAGTATCAATCATGACTTCAATTGGCATGACCCCACTCATCTGATCTTCAAAAAAGCGAATATCTTTAAAAAAACTTGCCTTTTTAGGTAGGTCGTCAATAATGGTTCCCGAAAGTTTGATTTGATAGATTCCAATAATACTCATCATAAGAGCGATTACTGAAACAAAGTAGACCGAGATTCGCTTGTGACGCACCACACGCTCCATCCAATTAATGAAGCCGTTCATCCATGTACGATTCAAATGAGCTAAATGCTTTTGCTTTGGCAAACTCATGTAGCTGTAAATGATTGGAATGACAAACAATGATAAGATAAAAATAAGCATGATATTGATTGATGCAACCAAACCAAACTCGATAAGAAGTTTACTACTTGTTAAGGTAAAGGTCGCAAACCCCAACGCTGTGGTCATATTTGTCATTAGGGTAGCGTTTCCAATTTTAGTAATCACACGCTGTAAAGAACGTGCTTGATTCCCATGTTTTTGGACTTCTTGCTGGTATTTGTTTATGAGAAAAATACAGTTTGGAACCCCAATCACAATCACAATGGGGGGAATAAGTGCTGTGAGTACCGTAATTTCAAATCCGAGTAGCCCCAAGATTCCAAATGCCCACATCACTCCAATCACGACAACGACCATGGAGATAAAAGTGGCACGATAGGAACGGAAAAACAAGAAAAAAATGAGNGTGGTCACCAAGCCCGCTGCGATGACAAACATTCGAATTTCACTCAATATGGTTCCCGCATTGATTGTGCGGATGTATGGCATGCCCGAAACACGAACATCAAAGCCCGTATTGTCTTCAAAATTTTGAATTTTAGGGATCAGCTGATTTTGCACAAAGAGTTCTCTATTGCTGCTATTGACCACTTCTTTTTTAAGGACAATCAGTGTTTGAAAGACTTCGGTTTTGGGGTTGATAAGAATACCATGTAAAAAAGGGGATTTGACAAGGAGCTGTTCGCGAAGCAAATCGACCTCTTTTTGGTTTTTAGCGTTTTGATANGGAATATTTTGTNTCCCAAAATTTTGTTGNTTGGTGTTTTTCGTGAGCTGNTTTAAATTTCCAATTCCTGAGACCGAGGAAACGGCTTCAAGTCCCTCAAATGATTTGGTGAGCTCACCCCATTGTCGTATTCCGTCAACGGTAAANAGTGTTGAGTCTTGAATGGCTAATACAATGAGATTTCCTTCGTCTCCAAAGCGATCTACAAAAGATTGGTACTGGACATTAAAAGGGTGATTGTCTGGAAGTAAACTAGCTTCGGTAAAGCTAAAACGCATGTTTTTCCACTGCATTCCCAAAAAAATGGTGGTGGCTACNATCAGTAATATGCAAAAAATTCNATTTCGAAGGATTAATGAAGCAACTGTGCTCCAAAATCGAGTGGTAACCCATTTTATCATAGCAATATGCGAACAACAGTACTATTAAACTGTCATTATTTCGTCTTCTTTTGAGGTGTATTTTTCGTCAACTTTTTTGATGTAGCCGTCGGTCATGGTCTGCACATCGACTTCAGCATTTCCCAATTGGTCTTCTGAGAGAGCTATTTTTTTTAATTCATTATTTGNGTCTTTACGAGAANTTCGAATCCCAACCTTTGCATTTTCCGCTTCCGATTTTGCAAGTTTCACNAANTCCTTTCGTCTTTCCTCTGTCAGTGGTGGAATATTAATAATCACCGACTCACCATTGTTTGACGGGTTAAAACCAAGGTTGGCAACAAGTATTGCCTTCTCAATATCAGGAATTTGTGTTTTGTCCCATGGTTGTACAGAAAGGGTTTGTGCGTCGGGGGTGTTAATGTTTGCGACTTGACTCAGTGGCGTTTGCGCACCATAATATTCGATTTTAACTGATGACAGCATCGCTGGATTTGCTTTGCCAGCACGGATATTGACAAAAGCTTTGTCGAGGTGGTCAAGTGATTTTTCCATTGCCTCTTTGGCAATGTCCATGATAAATGTTATTTCTTCCATAAAATCTAATTTACGGTTGTTCCGATTTTTTTTCCTTGGACAACTTGCTCCANGTTTCCAACTGTATTCATGTCAAACACGACNATGGGGAGGTCGTTTTCTTGACTCAATGTAAAGGCAGTAGTGTCCATCACCTTAAGTCCTTTTTGGAGAACATCTTTAAAGCTAATAGAATCAAATTTTATAGCACCTTCATTTTTTTCTGGGTCAGCATCATAAATCCCGTCCACTCTCGTCCCTTTCAAGATCACATCCGCATCGACTTCAATTGCACGAAGAACAGCCGCAGAGTCTGTAGTGAAAAATGGATTTCCAGTGCCTGCACCAAAAATGACTACACGCCCTTTTTCCAAATGGCGCACTGCACGTCTTTTGATGTAAGGCTCTGCAATTGCCTCAATTTTGATTGCTGTTTGTAATCGTGTTTGCACATCGGCGTCCTCTAAAGCGCTTTGCAAAGCAAGCCCATTGATGACAGTTGCCAACATACCCATATAGTCGCCTTGTACCCGATCCATGCCATTGCTTGCTCCTGCCACTCCACGAAAAATATTGCCACCTCCAATGACGATAGCAACTTCAACTCCTTGGTCAACAACGGTTTTAATTTCGTTTGCGTAATTCGCCAAACGTTCGGGGTCAATCCCATGCGAGCGATCGCCCATGAGGGCTTCGCCACTGAGTTTTAAAAGAATACGTTTGTATTGCATGGGT
>JGI26084J50262_1000106_pt1 | contig 45098 bp, 41 predicted proteins | sample SaaInl6LU_22_DNA_FD_50262 | JGI IMG/M metagenome (IMG submission 50262) | reverse complement strand
CTCAGGGCTAATTGATGTTCAAGGAGCCCCAGAACATATTCGTAGCGACAATGGCTCAGAGTTCATTGAGCGCAACTTACGCGAGTGGTTGGCTGAGAATCAGATCAAAACACTCTATATCGCTCCGGGGAGCCCATGGCAAAACGGCTTCATCGAAAGCTTCAACGCACGTTTACGCGAAGAATGCCTAAACCGAGAACAGCTGTGGACACTCACTGAGGCCCGAGTCGTCATCGAAGACTGGCGTTGGAAGTATAACNACATACGCCCTCACAGATCCTTGGGCTACATCACACCTCTTGAGTTTGCTCAGGAGGAAATAGAAGAAACAACCTCCACTCAATGCTGGGACTCCGGTCGGCCTGCGGCCTCCCTGCGTCCCAGCATTGACTTACTCTACAATCTCGAACAACTAATTAACCCGTCCAGACTAACACATGCTCTGGCTCAGTTTGGGTAACTCGACCACGAATTCCTTAGCATTCTTAGCGGATACTGAACGCTGCAGGATCGTGGATCACCCCTCCAGATACTGACGCTGTAAGCCTTCGACAACACTGGGATCTGCTAAAGTTGTGGTATTCCCTAGCTCTTTACCCTCGGCGATATCGCGCAAGAGACGGCGCATAATCTTCCCCGAACGCGTCTTCGGCAAATCTGATGAAAACAGAATACGCTCTGGGCGCGCAAACTTACCGATGCTCTTATCAATCATGGCGACGAGTTCTTGGCGCAAGTGATCATCATGATCACGCCCATCGATCACCGTCACAAAAGCNATCAATCCCTGCCCCTTAATCTCGTGCGGCACACCAACNACTGCCGATTCNGCNACATCCTTGTGCTCAACAAAAACCGATTCCAATTCGGCAGTGCCAATCCGGTGACCGGATACGTTCACCACGTCGTCCACACGGCCTAAAATCCAGATGTAGCCATCCTCATCTCGACGCGCTCCATCACCGGGGAAGTAATATTTACCATCCCACTTGCACCAGTAGGTGTCCTTGAAACGCTGCGGGTCGCCATAGATACCGCGCAAAATTCCCGGCCATGGCTTCTTGATCGCCAAAATGCCNGCGTCCACTTCCGTGGCATCATCGCTCAAAATCAACGGCTCGATACCAAAAAACGGCAAAGTCGCGCACCCTGGCTTGGTCGCCACTGCACCCGGAATCGGCGTCAACATATGACCACCGGTCTCCGTCTGCCACCACGTATCTACAATCGGGCAACGCTCACCACCGATCTTGGAGTGATACCACATCCATGCCTCGGGATTGATCGGCTCACCGACCGTGCCCAGCAAGCGCAGCGATGACAAATCACGACCGTCGACCCACTTGTCACCCCACTTCATGAAGGCACGAATCGCAGTTGGAGCGGTGTAAAAAATCGAAACTTTGTATTTCTCAACAATCTCCCAGAAACGTCCTTCATCNGGGTGATTNGGCGCGCCCTCATACATCACNTGTGTCACGCCATTTTGCATGATGCCGTAAACGATATACGTATGCCCGGTAATCCACCCNACATCGGCCGTGCACCAGTANATATCATCNTGTTTCAGGTCGAAGACATACTTGGAAGTCAGATAGCTAAACACTTGATAGCCAGCAGTCGTGTGCATGATTCCCTTCGGCTTGCCGGTAGTGCCACTGGTGTAGAGCAGGAAGAGCAAATCTTCTGCCTCCATCTCCTCTGCCGGACATTCGTCACTCACATCCGCGACCAACTCATGATACCATGAGTCGCGCCCCTCTTTCATCGGGCAATCAACGGGATGCGCATCGCCTCGCTTAACTACGACCACATCTTTCACACAGGCACAAGATTCGACGCCTTCATCGACGATTTTCTTCAATTCAAGCACCTTACCACGGCGATAGCCACCGTCCCCGGTGATCACCATGCGCGTCTCACTATCCAACACACGATCACGAATCGAATCGGCCGAAAAACCCGCAAAAATCACTGAGTGGACCGCGCCGATGCGCGCACAGGCTAACACGGCGATCGCCAGCTCCGGAATCATCGGCAAATAAATCGCGATCCGATCGCCCTTTTCCACTCCTCGCGCTTTCAGTGCATTCGCAAAGCGACACACCTCGGTCAGCATTTGGCTATAAGTCAGGTCACGGGTATCGCCTGGCTCACCTTCCCAGTGAATCGCGACCTTATCTCCGCGCCCCTCTGCAACATGACGATCTAGGCAATTATATGACAGATTCGTGCGACTGCCATCATACCACTTAAAAAATGGCGCGTCGGACTCATCCAGAACCGTATCCCATTTTTTAAACCAGTGTAGATCCTCCGCGGCTTCGGCCCAAAATGCCTCGGGATCCTTTATGCTTTTTTCATACAACTCGCGATAAGCATCCATGCCGGAAATCGCGGCATTTTGAGTAAATTCAGCGGTCGGGGCGAACAGGCGGTTTTCATGAGAAACCGACTCCATTGATGAGGATTCGTTAGACATATGGTAGATTTGAAAGGATCCAGGTAAGTAGTTGCGGTAAACTTGAGTAATAGCTCCACTTATCGTTTTAAGAACCAATCTCAGGGACCAATAAGGTCAACGACTTTTCGACAAATTGCCGCATTCAAAACATACGAATGCGTCATTATATGATTCTACATGGATACGCCCAAATGCAGTTGACAAGGGCTTGGCTAAGAAGCATCAAACACTGTTCTTCGCGTAATTTAGACGCTTATTAGATAATGGATAATTTTGCAGATCAATGCCTCGACATGGCCCAGTCAATTCTGGGACATAATTTAGAATCAATCAGTGAACAAGGAACGATCACTCCTGTAGCTGGTGAAGAAAGTCGCCTAGATGAACCTGGCCACGCCGCACTCGCCATTGGCGAATACTTCCGCGCGACCAACGAAGCCACCATCGGTGACTATGACTTAGTCGACCTATCGGCACGCTGTATCACTGCACAGGTTTTTACACCTGAGGTTCACGAAAACGGGCTGGCCTACTCGGCGCTCGGCCTCCTTTCCTTCGGCCCTGCAAAAGATCGCAACCAAGTCTGGGAGCGCCTCATGGATCCCACTCGTGAGCANCTCGACAAGCTACTGCTTGAGCGCAGTGACTACGACAATCACTATCAAAGCTTCAATATCGCCAAAGCGGTGACACGTTTCAGCCTGGGCCTATCCAAGAAGGATGAGACAGGTCGTTTAATCGACCGCTTCCTTGAGCGCATCGACTCTAGCTCGTCAACAGGTTATTTCGACGATTCGGCAGCAGCCGATGGCAAACTAAACGGCTCATTTGATATCTACGGAGTGCAGAGCTTTGTATTCATTCGCCAAGCACTCCAGTTACATGCGAACCTTCACTTGCGTGAACGCAAACTACCTAGCCTGCGGACTTATTCAGAGAAATATCTAAAACTGATCCCAGACATCGCCCGCCAAGACGGCTTGGGCTGGGCCTACGGTCGCTCACTCGGAGCCTATGGCCAGATGCACTGCATCAGCCTCACCCTTCAAGCACTGCGTGATGGTTGGGTGCCCGCAGCACAGCGCGACCTGTATACAGACGCCGTTCGTCGTTTGTTTATGAATTTCTTCGTCACCTACCTCGATCAAGAACATGGCTATCTCGTGATTCGCGATGAGGAGCGTAACACCGTGCCCTACCACACCACCCGCATGGCCAACTTCGATGCGGCACGCTACCTTTGCCAATGGTCACGCCTCGCACGCGCCACTGGTGGCAGTGCGGCACCAGCGGCACCCGTGGCTCCTCGCAAAGTGGCTCGCTACGTCAGCTTCGATAAAAGCAACAAAAAGGAACAGGGACTATTCGTCTATCAAGATCCGGATTCTGGCCTCGCAGTTCAACTTCCCTTGATCGCGTCCAGCGAGCTCGGCAAAGGCACTTCCGATTACCTCGCGTTCCCACACTCTCCAGGCGTATTTGATTGGCCTGTGGATACCTATTTACCAATCATGATGCCCGAACTCACTTTTGGTGAGCACGTGATCGTTCCATCCTTTTATGGTAAGAACTGCACGACTAGTATGGGACTTCGTAATTCGCTCAACTTCAAATATGACCAGCCTGAGCTCATCACCAAAGATGAACAAATCATTCCTGGTCTGGGTAGTTGCAAAGTAACTTGGTCCTTCAAAGGCGGTCAAATCGGTTGCGAGTTTTGTTTCTCAGTCAAACAACAAGTCCAGCTCGACAAAATGCGCTATGTCCTTGCGATTGCCGCACCGCATAGTCGCTACCGCGTTGCTACAGCATTTACACTCGGTGAAGGTGGACACCGCACCGAAGTCGTCAAAGACGATTTCCATGCAGAATGGAAAGAACTCGAAGTTGTTTCTGAAAATCCAGAATACCGCACCTATTACGGTAACCTACACTATTTGCAAATCCTAGAGCGTGATCACCCATTGATTATGCGTCCTGGCATACAGTATCGTCTCTCTCTCACATTCGAGCCAGACATCGCATTTGCTGACGAGTAAACAGTAATTAGCAATGCTTACTGAGCATTATTCATTACCCATTAGTCATTAAACAATGCTCTCCGTTCGCATCATTCCATGTCTCGATGTTCACGATGGACGCGTCGTTAAAGGCGTAAACTTCGTCAATTTAATCGACGCAGGAGATCCCGTCGAGCAAGCGAAAGCCTACGAGAAGCAAGGAGCGGACGAACTCGTCTTCCTCGATATCACCGCATCCAGCGATGAACGTAATACCATGATCGACGTCGTGCGCCGCACCGCATCTGAGTGCTTTATGCCACTCACTGTCGGCGGTGGACTTCGCAATGTCGAAAACATCCGCGACATGCTTAATGCTGGGGCCGACAAGATTAGCCTCAATACTGCAGCGATCCTCAACCCGGACCTGGTCAAAGAAGCCGCTTCAAAATTTGGCAATCAATGTATCGTCGTTGCTATTGATGCGAAGCGCGTGCCCGACCAACCCGGCAAATGGCAAGTTTACACCCACGGCGGGCGTAATAACACGGGCCTCGATGCCATCGAGTGGGCCAAGAAAGTCGTCTCCCTAGGAGCCGGCGAAATCCTACTTACCAGTATGGACTCTGACGGCACCAAAGCCGGATTCGACAACGAGCTCAACTGCGCGGTCAGTGAAGCCGTAGAAGTGCCCGTCATCGCCTCTGGAGGCGCCGGCACTCTCGACCACCTCGCCGATGCCATCACCGAAGGCAAAACCAGCGCCGTGCTCGCCGCGTCTATTTTTCACTTCGGCACCTTCACGATCAAGCAAGCCAAGGAACACTTACAAGCACGCGGACTCCCCGTGCGCCTTTAAAAGCGACACCCCATATAGTCTAGTTGTTTGCAATTTCGCGGCAAGAAAACCTCAAATAGACAGCAGACACAAACAGGCAAACAAAGCTCTACGCTAAGCCCAATAAGGTGTATTAAATCTGGACGCCTCCCCCCTCTTAATCCACATATTTTATTATGAATGTTGATGCCCGAATCTCTAAAGCTTGGCGCAAGCGCATGTTATTTTTGCTTTTTATGTTCTCGGGAGTCGGTGCGTGGTTTCTCTCTGATGGCTATATCTATTGGCCCAACGAAGCAGTGCGCCATGGAGAATACGTCGAAATTAAAGATGCTTTAATCGAAGAAGGTAAAGCAGTTGACGAAGAGAGTAGCTCCGTTCGACTCGCATGGGAACGCCACGCACGTGAAAAAGGCTACAAGTCAAAGATCCCCAAAGAGCGCACAGATGCAGGGATAAATGAACAACGAAGCATCGGTTGGGTGATGATTATAGGCAGCGCTCTCTTCGCCCTTTGGATCGGTTGGAACCATACCCGTCGCGTCCAAGCAGAAGGAGAAACCATTATCGGCGCGAGTGGAGAACGCGTCGAGCTAGACTCCATCATCGCGATCGACCGTAAGAAATGGGACAACAAGGGCATTGCTTACGCAATATACACGGATGGCGAAAAACAACGCCGTCTCACACTGGATGATCACAAATTTGAAGGTTGTGAAGAAATCATTTTAGAAGCGGAAAAGCGCATCAAGGCCCGTAAAGAAGTATAAAACCAGTGTCATTGAACTAAAAGGAAATCTCTATGAGAAAGGTAGTATTGTGGTTTATTGCGGCATTCACCAGTGCATCTACACTCATTCACGGAGCGGGAGCTGAGCGCCCGAATATCCTGTGGTTAACCAGCGAGGATAACGGCATTTCCTGGGTGAGTGCTTATGGAAGCCAAAATGCGAAGACGCCTGTTATTGATCAGCTTGCCAAGGAGGGCTTCCGTTACACTCATTGTTTTGATAACGCAGCAGTCTGCGCACCGACGCGTTCCAGTTGGATCACGGGTATGAATGCGGTGTCGCTGGGGACGCAACCAATGCGTAGCCGATATGAGATACCACACGACGTGATCCCATATTACCCGGATATCCTGAAGGAAGCTGGGTATTTTGTCGCGAACTGCACCAAGACGGATTTCAACATCGGCGGGCGCATAGATGCTTCGGCATGGGACGAGACCAAAGCCAAATTTGCATGGCGTCAACGTAAGCCCGGGCAACCGTTTTTCTGTATCTACAATGCGACCAGTAGTCATGAGAAAACGGCGCACCGTCCTTACGTTCCAAACGAAGCACTCTTAGAGGGCGCTGAGGACATAAAACTCTTCGCCTACCACCCAGACCTGCCCGAAGTCCGTAATAATTATCTCCAATACGCACAGGCCGTTGAAAACATGGATGCGGAGATGGGAACAATTCTTCAGGAATTGAAAAAGGATGGTTTATACGACGATACGATTATCATTTATAATTCCGACCACGGCGGCGTGATGCCACGGAGTAAGCGTTTTCTCTACGCATCAGGGATTCACTGCCCGCTGGTCATCCGTATCCCTGAAAAGTATAAACATCTATATCCCGCGGAGAAACCAGGAATGACTGTGGATCGCTTAGTTAGTTTTATCGACATGCCGAAAACCTGGGTCAGCCTCGCCGGCGCAAAGATTCCGGAGACCTTTCAGGGGACTGTATTTCTCGGAGAAGGAATCGAAGCTGAACCCCAATACCATTTCGCCTTCCGAGAGCGTGCTGATGAACGCAAGGACAATGTCCGCGTGATGCGTGGTAAGCGCTTTGCCTACCACAAGAATTACATGCCGTATGCGCCCACCGGACAATACCTCGGCTATATGTGGAAGGGCTCGATTGGTCCAGCGTGGGAAAACGAATATCGCGAGGGAAGAACCGACGAGATCACCGGTCGCTTTTTTGAGCGACGCGTCCCCGAAGAGTTCTACGACAATGTTGAGGATTTCGATAACGTGCATAACCTGATCGACGCTTCCGAGCATCAGGCCAAAATCGCAGAGTTAAAACAGGCACTACGTAAAGAACAGTTAAGGATCTATGACTCAGGCCTGCTGCCGGAGCAGATGCGATTACGACGGGCTGAGGCGCACCAGATGACGATCTATGAAATGGTGCGCGACCCGAAGCTTTACCCACTTGAAAGCTACCTCGATGCAGCCGATAGCGCACTGGAACAAAATCCCACGAACCTCGATCAATTCGTCAAAGGATTGGAGCATACTGATCCAGGTATCCGCTGGTGGGCCATTAACGGTTTACTCTTGCTGTATGCAGATGCTGCACCTGCAACAGACGCACTAAAGAAAGCGTTGAAGGATGAAGTGTCTGAAATCCAGATGATGGCAGCCTGGGCACTGGTTGAATGCGGGGAACAGGAATTAGGGGTAGCCGCGCTGGATCAGTTACTATTCGGTGACTGCGACAACGTCGAGATGCTGCATAACATTATCGACTGGATGGGAGAACCTGGGTTGCCGTTGGTCAAAAAGTATATCGAAAACGGCGGCTCACGTGAGGGTAAATACGGAGTTGTCAGCATTCTTGGTCACGTTGCAGAACTCAATGGCTGGTAGATCACCGGTATATTGCTGAGTCTCTCTGCATTTAAAGCGTTGAATCAATCGGCTATTCTGTCGCTTCCAGTGCTTCTCGCAGACTGTTCAAGATAATGGGCAGTCGTGCATAGGGATCGTAGTCTTCACCGCGGTTCGGAAGGGTTTCGATAGGCAAGTAGCCTCGGTAGCCTGACTCTCGAATAATTCCAACCAACTTAGTGACATCAACTGGTTCTATGTCCGTGCTGGTTCTGACCATCTCTTTAATCTGCCAGTTCACTGCATACGGAGCGACCATGGCAATGTCAGCGTAGGGATCGTCGGTGTGGTAGTGAGCAATATCCACCAGCGCAGCACACCAGTCATGCCCGACCTTTTCGAGGAGTTCCAAGTGCTGCTTACCAGTCGTCAGGAAATCACCATGGTTCTGCACCGCAACAATGACGCCATGCTGTTTACCGTATTCTGCACATTCGCGTAATGCATCCGCAATCCAAGCGGTGGCTGCCTCACGATCATCGTTTCCAAAAGCCTGCTTCCAGTTTCTATAGGGGCGCTTTGCCTCAACAAAGACGCGGATCACAGGAGCTCCAATAATCGCAGCGACCTCGATCCAATCCTTCGTCATCTGAATCGACGCGCTTCGGATCTCTGGATCAATCGCCACAAAGTCATTTCCCACCCCAGTGCCACTAAATTCAAGGCCAAGGTCGAATGCATGACGCTTAAGACGTATCAAATAATCACGATCGGGAATTTCCGGATAACCCGGGAAATAGTAACCGGTCGCATCTACTGCGTCGATGCCATGCTCCGCACAAAAATTACACACCTCAAACAAATCGATATGTTTCTCTGGGTCGTCGCTGCGAAGTAATGGATTAAATGAGAACGCGTTCAACGATATCCGCAAATGTGACCCGCCCACACGCTCAATTGGCTCAAGCTTAAATTCTGTAGATTCGGAGGCGACACCTGTCATGCTCACTACAGGATGTAAGTTGGGATCCTTGATCAGTGAACGTCCATTTCGTATCGATTTCGTTAGTGGTTTAGAGTGTCCAAGCATCCAGTCGACGAGTTCAACAGAACTAAATACAGCTACGTTTCCCTGACTATGATTGGCACCGGCGAATTCAGTATGTTTCACGTTTTGGTTTCCTGCGGCGCGCAGACGCTCGACCATCTGTCTAATGCCTATGGGCCTGTCCCCATCGTCACCACCTACCATGCCCCAGATCGGAAGCGTTACGAGGCGGTCGACATCTCCAGAGTCTCCAGGAGAAAAACCGGCAGGTGCCGCAGCTGCGAATCGCTCGGGGGACTCGTTAATCCAATCCCATGTCCCTTTGCCGCCCATACTGTGCCCCATTACATAAACACGCCGAGGATCCACTTCAGGATACTTTTTCAAAAAATAGTCCAACATCCGATTCAATGTATCTGCATCCCAGCTATCGGCTGAATTCGGCTCAAGCAGTATCAGATTCCTCCCTGCCAGTTCGGCCAAGTGCAGGCCTTTCACCCTAGCGGATCTCTCAAGTTGCCTTTCAATACTCATCGCCTTGCCGCCACCGCCATGAAGAGAGATCAGTAATGGGATTTTGCCCTCTAGCACCGAGACTGGCTTTGCGATAAAGGCCGTGCCCTTGATTTCCCCAAGTTCCTGCAATAACTCCTCCGGCCACTCCAGTAGCTCGACATTGACCTTCTCGAATCGATCATTGATCACCGCAAGCGTCTCACCAAGCTCGCGCGCTTCTTCGATAGCCCAAGTGGGCAAAATCATGGTGAGCACTAGTAACAGGAAATATGTAATTCGTTTTATCATCATATTAGCTCTCTTTTATCACAATTATGATTCCACGTTACCAGTGTTTTCGTCGAACCCTCGCATTCTGATATTAATCGAACGATACAACTCGTGTCCAATACCTTATGTCTGACTCATATCAATACATTCCAGCTCGCCCAGTGTTGAAGGAAACCAACGCACGCGGCAGCGATGGAACGCTGCCCTCCAGAAAACTTTATACCTAATAAAAATTGGTAGATGGCCTGAGTGTATTCTTGTAAACCGTTAATGGACGTCAATTAACGTTAATCAGACGCTGCGCCAATTTGGCTTTGGATTGCAGAATGAGAATCGGAAAGAAATTAGGCGTAAGCTAATCATAAACAAAAACTTATACACTCATAATTAATGTTTATTGCTTCGCCATCTACGGCAGGCCTCCGTCACGCTAATTAACGGTTCAACTTATTTTTTAGGTTAATGCGAAGGGCCTGCTTAAATGCTACGCTATGAAAATAAATCCAATAGGCTCTGGAGGGCATGGCTCCTTAGTTATGTCTCAAAACATCAGACTAGTCTAAACTTCGCCACCAAACAGACCAAAAGTTTACACTTTCGGCTACATGTTTTCGGATTGTAGCCGAATCGGTAACGATTTGGATAGTTTTGAGACAATGCCACAGTGTATTCCTTATGACCTGAGAACCGGGAGGCCTAGCAATCACTGCAAGGCAGGAGCCATACCCTCCATCTATAGTCTACACCTAAGCACTTCTTGCTCGGTTTTCGAAGATGAATTCACAAAAAAGCGCCCTTCTTTCGAAGGACGCTTTTCGTTTTTAAAGTTTCTAAAGCTTAGTGAGCCGCTTCTTCAGCTTGACCGTCTCCAGCCTGTGCGGCATCGGCCTCCCCTTCAGTAGCTTCTTCGGCAACGGGTTCTGGCTCTGGAATTGGACCAAGACCTTCTTTCAACTCTGCGGCAGTCCATGGTGTCGAACGGCTAGCATATGCAGCTAAATAAGTATCCACCATAGGAACAGACATTTCCGAAGCAGCGTTGCCCCACTCTTGGCGAATGTAAGTCATTACGCCGGCAAGGTCTTTGTTACTAAGATTCAAACCACCAGGCCCGAAAGCTGGCATGTTGCCGTTATAGGTATTTCCCATAACTTCAATCGGACCATTCAGACCATTAATCAAAATACGAGCAAGCACTTCAGGATGCTCAGTGACCCACTCAGACCCAGCAATCGGTGGATACACTCCCGGCACACCTGCACCGGATGCTTGGTGACAGACCGCACACTGCTGACTAAAGACCTTTTGACCACGCTCGAATAGAGGAATCACTTTGGGCACAGGCTTATCCGCATTCGGATCAAAGTTTGGGCTGTATGCATCCCAACGGAAGCCACCCGAATAGTGCACCAAATACACACCACCCCAAAAGCAAAGTGCTGCAAAGATGAACATCAATACGATGGGCACCGGTGAGAACCCCTCTTTTGGCTCTTCCTTTTCACGCATCAACTGCGCGTGCACATCTTGCATGTTATCATCCTGCATCGCCGCTTGTTCGAGCGATGCTTTATTGTCTGGATGCGGTCCTGAACTGTGTTTCTCTTCGCTCATTATTCGACAATCTGTGCTTCAGGTAGGCTGTAGTCCAATTTCAGGCTGAGTAGATACTCAACCAAAGCTTCGGCGTCGCGAGTCGGAACGATTTCGTAACCTTCCTCTGGGCCATACTCTGAATTTGGTGGAAACTTAAGTGCATCCGGTGAGGGTTCGCCTTCAATCTTGTGTGTCTCATAGAGGAAGGCAAATGGAGGCATGTTGGAACCCTTCGATGTAATCTGCGGATTGTAAAGGTGGAGGTGATGCCAATCCGCATTCAATGGACGGCCACCGACATGCATGAGATCCGGACCACGGCGCATGGTGCCGAGTAGCACACGGTCTTGCATGATATAGTCACGAGCAACGGACTGACGTGGGCCCCAGTTACGCTCGTAGTCAGCGCCAAAACCTTGGCGGCGAACTTGCTGTGTATGACAGTAGATACAGCCCATCTCAATGTAGACCTGCTTACCTTGCTTTGCCAGGCCAGCCGTTTTTAACGGATAAAGGGTTTCACCAGCAATATTGTTGCCGTTCTCATTGAGGGACTGCGTTGTCTGATTCAGACTACCTATTTGGATGTTACTAGAGAGAATCAATCCGGTGAACGAAAACGCGAGTGCGAAGAAGATTCCGCAAAATAGTAGAGGCAAGTTTTTCATTACGCTGCACCCTCCTTGCTAGACGAATCGAGGAGTGTTGGGCCTTGCTTTGCGCGGACAGCACCCGCAGCAAACAGCATCCAGAAGAAATTCACGGCAAAGGCCACGTGAGCGAAGGTCAATAAGACACCCGATACGGTGCGAGCTTTCAGCCATGGAATGGAGTTTTGAACCACTTCGAGCATAGAGATGTCAGGATTGTTCATTTCCAAACCTTGAATCCAACCGGTAACGTGCAATGCGAAGAGCATCACCGAAATACCCACTGCACTACCCCAGAAGTGCAATTTGATCAATGTCGCTGAAGGCCATTCGCGCTTCAACAAGCGAGGCATCATGTAGTAAACACCACCAAACATAATCATGGAGAAGAAGGCATACACACCGTGGTGTGCGTGACCGACGGTGAAGTCGGTAAAGTGTGTGATCTCGTTCACGGAGCGAACGGCCATCGACGAACCGATCAAGCTGACCAAGGTATATGAAATCGCACCAAAAACGGTGAAGCGAAGCGTCGGGCTACGCCAGACTTCCTTGTGTAAACCGACCACGGACATGTGGTGATTCAAGCCCACCACAATCACAGGAATGACCATCATCACCGATGCAACGATACCTGCAGAAATCAACCAAACTGGAATCGGCCCACCAATCAAGTGGTGCACCCCTGCCCAGTTGTAGAAGATCGCAAGTGCCCAGAAACCAAGCACGGATAGGTAGTATGAATAAATCGGACGCCCCAACACCTTAGGAATTAAATAGTAAGCCGTCGCGAGAGCCATCGGCGTGAGCCATAAGCCTAAGACGTTGTGCGCAAACCACCAATTCGTGACCGATTGCACGACACCGCGGGCCGGGAACCAAATAATCATCACTTGCGCAATGACGTAGAGCCATGGGAACCAAAACAGAGCTGCGAGAATATACCACTGGGACACATACACGTGTTCACCTTTGCGAAATTTAAAAGCGACGATCCCCCAAACACCGATCAAAGCGTATGAAATCGCCAGTAGTGGTGTTGCGTAGTGTGGAATCTCAAGCCACTCAACAGAGGTAATATCACCAGCAATGATACCGCCGATACCAATCGTTAGGCCGACATTCCAGAAGATACCGGCAATGGTGAGCATCCCACCATGACGAATGGGTGCACGGCATAAACGCGCCATGATCCAAAGTCCAATAGCGAAGATGATGTTGTTCCCCCATCCGAGTGCCATCGCATTCAAGTGAGCCGAACGCATACGACCAAATGTCGACCACGCTCCGTCCGCCATAAATGCAGGTTCGTGTGCCTTATACGCAGTAATCAGCGCAAAAACAGTTCCGGCCAACAACCAAAAGATAGCCGACACGGTAAAGAAAAGTGCCGACGATCGAATGGATGCATCGATCTCGCTCAGTTCGGCACGCACCGCGGCGTCTTTTGACGAATACGGATTGGCGATCTGGCTGTTTGACTGAGGAGCGGTGTCCATTAAGAGAATTTAAAAATTAGGATTTAGGAATTAGGAAATTGAACGGAAGAAAAAAGAAGCTGAACAGTGAATGTAAAATGATTCCTTATGGGCTAGTCTGAATTCCTAATTGTATCTAGTATTTGCTTGGAAAAGAGTCGGAGATTTCGCCTTCGGGCTCTTCTTCGGTGAAGATCGTGCTGGCTTGATCGTCGAAGTTACGGAGTTGGCCGCGTTTGGAAGACCAATAAAGCATGGCGATAGCTGAAATGAAGAAGACCACTCCAAGAAGGATGATCGGCATCAAGTCTATATAGCTGTCGACGTCCATGAATGATTACTTTTGGTATTCGCTAACGGTCGCTTCCATTGCAGCTTCGAGGTTGCCAAGCTTGGCAACACCTTGTGCACGAATTTCATCGGCCGTAGCTTGACGCTCCGCATTGGCGGCAGCATCTGCAGGAGCTGGACGGTTGGGCAAGTAAGCGACGAAGAGAATCAACGCGAAGATCAGGATTGCACCAATGCCACCGAGAACGGTGAACAGCTGTGAGCAATCGCATTTTTTATTTTGTGTGTCAGACATCGTAAATTACTCCGTGTAGTCGAGGGATGTTTGGATGTTAGGATCGCGAACCGGAATTGGCTCAGCCTTCTTCATACTGCGGCACATCGCAAAGATGCAAATACCGCCGATACCCACGAGTGCTGCGATATCGAAAATACTGATTGAGAATTGGCGAACCAAGTAGCCCGGTGCGTGATCTGGAGCAACGAGCTTACCAGGAACGATGTTCCAGTAGAGATCGAGGATGTGGAACGCGAGGATCCAGATCGAAATTCCAACCGTGCGCCAAACGACGACTTTAGTCTTATACCAGAGCAAGCAAAGGAATGGCGTGAGGAAGTGACCGAAGATCAGTCCCATGCTCACCCACCACCAGCTGTTCAACTCACCGTCNAAATTCTTTTCGCGGATGTTATACCANAAGGTTTCTTCCGGAATATTCGCACTATAGATAAGGAAATACTGCGAGAAGCTGATGTATGCCCAGAAAATCGTGAATGCGAGCATCATACAAGCGACATCGTAACGGTGCGCTTGCTTGAGGATGCCCTTTAGGTAGCCCCTAGCTGCGAGGATCACAGTGAGGATGATGATCGAAGCCAGTGCGGCACGCATACATGCGGCGAAGAACCACACACCATACATAGTAGAGAACCAGTGGTATTCGAGTGACTTGAACCAGTCAATCGCACCGAGGGTCATTGCCACAGCACAAAGGAACAGACCGAGCGAGGACAAGCGACGCGCGTTATGTGTGTTGTTGATATTGCCAGTCTTATCGGTATCGAAAGAGAACTTGCGAAGCAGACCGGAGATAACGATGAACACTCCGAAAATAGCAATCGCACGGATCGCGAAGAATGGGATGTTCAAGAAAGGTGACTTCCATGTGTAGAGCGGATCCTCACCCACGGTGCCGTGCCCCGGAAGTGCGTTAGTGCCATCCATCCACTTCCAGAGAAGACCTGGGTTTTCGTGAAGGAAAGGGATGGCAAGAAGCGGCAGGAACAAGACGAGCAAATATGGGAATGCTGCCATAAAGTGCTCGCATTGACGACGAATGATCGTCGGCCAGCGCGCATGGAAGACATACCAGATCTGAGTCAGGAAGAGCATGCCGATGGCGATCGAGAGCCAGAAGGCGAAACCGATGAGCCAGCTCATTAGTGGGCGGGCATCATCATTATCCCAGCCCTGCATGAAGCCAAATAATGCAATAGCAATGCCGACGACGCCGACGACGAGGGCGATAAGCCCGACCTTGCTACCTTTGGAGTTAGTTGTATCCGAACTCATAGTATTAAATTCCTGCCTCCGCTTCTGGGTTTTGCGACTTTTGCAAAGCGCGGACATATAGGACGATTGCCCAACGTTCTTCCGGTGTGATGCGGTCATTGAATGGAAGCATCAAACCTTTGCCGTTTGTGATTACATCGAAAAGGTAGCCGTCGGTTTCATTCCGAAGACGTTCATCGTGGTAGTTGGCTGCGAGCACACCGTAAGGCTTAGTCACACCGTTACCATCACCAGCTGCACCGTGGCAAACCGCGCAGAAGATATCATACTTCTCCTTGCCCTGCTCGATGAGCTCGTAGGAAACTTCGATTGGAAGCTTCTTCACGAAAGAACCGTCTGCGTTCTTACCTTCAAGGAAGGTAGTGTCGCCAAGGATGGTGTCTTCGAAGTCTTTGGAGAACACTTCTTGTTGGTTGAAGTAATTACCACGAGCCACTGTGCCGGCTGGCACTGGGCGGTCGTTACGACCATCGGCGAAAAACTCGTTTTCAGCTTGTGGCTTGTAGCGAGCCTGTCGATCCATGTCTGGAAAGACTTCGAGGGGTGGCTTTGTGCTGATCGAACCGCGGAAGCCTAAGACTCCCATCGCTCCGATGATCACAAATAGATAAATTGCTAGAAAGATACGCATGATGATGACCTACGCGGAGACCTCCTCAATATCAGTTCCACCAATTTCCTCTAGGAAACGGGCCGTCTCTGCGGAATCGTATTTCGCATCACGAGCTTCAATCGCAATCACGAGACGATCACCGGAAACTTCCAGGAACTTTTCGCTGTTAAAAAGTGAATTATAGTGTTGTGGGAGCAAGTTCGTGATGAACATACCGCCGAGTGTTCCGAATGCAGAGAGCAGAATGGTGAGCTCATACATGATCGGGAATGGAAAAACTGGGCTGAAGAACGGCTGGCCGCGAATGATCAATGGGTAGTTGAATGCATTCATATACCACACGAGGAAAAGTCCGAGCGAGAAGCCACAAAGACCGCCGCAGAATGTAAAGACCGGCACCTTGGAACGAGGCTGACCTTGAGCAGCTGGCATTCCGTGCACGGGGAACGATGAATACGTGTCCCACTTTTTGTAACCGGCATCCCTCACCTTTTCCGCCGCATGGAAGAAAGAAGGTGTATCGGGAAACGAAGCAATGATTCCGTAATTTTCAGACATTAGTGATGGTCTCCTTTCTCGTCGCCGTGGTGACCGTGTGGGTCCGCCGCTGGCATCACGAATTTAACTTCCGCAATCGGCATGAGTGGGAGGAAGCGTAGGAACAGTAAGAAGAGGACGCTGAAGAGGCCGAACGTTCCGAAGAAAGTAAGGATGTCCACCATAGTTGGTGAATAGTAACCCCAGCTGGAAGGAAGGAAGTCGTTGGCTAGTGAGGTCACGGTAATCACGAAACGCTCGAACCACATACCGACGTTAATGAAGATCGACATGATCCAAACCAGTGCTGCGTTCTTACGCACGGCGCTGAACCAGAAGAGCTGTGGTGTGAACACGTTACAGCTGAACATCATCAAGTAAGCCCACCAGTATTGACCGAATGCACGGTTAATGAAGGCGTAACTCTCATATGGATTCGCACCATACCAAGCGATGAAGAACTCCATGATGTAGGCGTAACCCACGATCGAGCCGGTGCCCAAACAGATCTTACACATGTTGTCGATATGACGTTGTGTGATGAGATCATGTAAACCGTAGAGCGCACGTAGCGGTAGCATCAGTGTGAGCACCATACCGAAACCGGAGAAAATCGCACCCGCCACGAAATATGGAGGGAAGATCGTCGTATGCCAGCCCGGCAACACCGCGAGGGCGAAGTCAAAGGAGACGATCGTGTGAACGGAAAGAACGAGTGGCGTAGAGATACCTGCAAGAATGAGGTAGGCCATTTCGTAGTTGCGCCAGTGGTTACCGGCGTTGCGCCAACCCATTGCGAAGATCGCGTAAAGGTTCTTGCGGAAAACATCCATGCCTTTTGCAAGTGCGCCCGCACCATCGTAGGCATTTGCCTTGAGGCGTTGCACCGCACGGTCACGAAGCACTCCAAGGTCAGGGATCATACCCATATACCAGAAGAGCACCGAAACGGTTCCGTAAGTGGAAACCGCAAACACGTCCCATTCCAGTGGTGAACGGAACTGCGGCCAAATGCCGTTGGAATTTGGAATCGGGAACAACCACCAACCGAACCAAACACGACCGACGTGGAAGAGCGGGAAGATACCCGCACAGACCACCGCGAAAATCGTCATCGCTTCCGCAGCTCGGTTAATCGAAGTTCGCCAGCCTTGTTTCAACAAACAAAGCACGGCGGAGATCAGTGTTCCGGCGTGACCGATACCAATCCAGAAAACGAAGTTAACAATCGCCCAACCCCAGTTAATCGGATTGGCAAGACCCCAGACACCCACACCAGAGCTGACGAGCCAAACAAGGCCAATGCCGGTGAAGGATGCAGTGATCAATGCGACCGCCATGCAGACCCACCACCAAAGCGGTGTCTTGGTCTCGACGATGCGACAGATTTTGTCGGTTACCCAATTGAAGTCACGGTCGTTGGTGACAAGGGGCTGTTCATGCAGTTCAGCGGGTTGCACCTTAGCCAATAGCTCAGCTTGGGCAGCATCCATGGAACATTCTTGTGAAGTGGTAGCCATTTTAAAAGTTCCGTATAATCAATTAGTGAGCGGGGTGCGCTTCTTTAGAGTGTGAAGAGTGGTCATGACCATGATCATCATGTGGTTTTGCACCGTGGTCATCGCCTTGGGAAGCACTCTTACTGCCGTAACGCTCCTTATATTGAGCATAGGCGTAAGGCTTCTTGTAGCTGTCCGGCATCTTCGGATTTGGATTACGAAGGCGTGCCAAGTAAGTGGTGCGAGGACGTGCATTGAGGTAGCCAAGAACCGAGTAGTTGCGATCGCTCGCCTTTGCCTTGGAAACTTCAGTGTCAGCGTCGGAAATATCACCAAAGGTAATCGCATCGGTTGGGCAGACTTGTTGGCAGGCTGTCTTGATGGCGCCGTCCTTAATTGCGATGTCGCCGGAGGCACCTGCTAGGCGCTTCTGATCGATCTTCGCTGCTTCGATACGCTGCGTGCAGAAGGTGCACTTCTCCATCACACCACGCATACGAACGGTGACGTTTGGATTCTTTTGCATCTTTTGAAGCTCAGGCTCATCGACCGGGCCGAGTGGTCCCTTGTGGAACTCACCGATTTGGCGCTTATTCCAATCGAAGAAGTTGAAGCGGCGAACCTTATACGGGCAGTTATTCGCGCAGTAACGAGTGCCCACGCAACGATTGTATGCCATCGTGTTGAGGCCTTGGCGATCATGGACCGTCGCATTCACTGGGCAAACCTGCTCACACGGTGCATTCTCACAGTGCTGGCACATCACGCTCATGAAGGACACTTGAACATCTTCCGGAACTTCTTCCTGGTCGTATGTCTCGGCAGAGAAGTAACGGTCGATGCGCATCCAGTGCATTTCGCGACCACGAAGCACTTGATCCTTACCAACGATAGGAATGTTGTTCTCGCTTTGGCAGGCAACGACACAAGCGGTGCAACCCGTGCAGCTATTCAAATCGATTGCCATGCCCCACTGCTGAACGTGTGGGAATTTTTCGCGTGCTTCCTCGCCCTGCCAAACTTTTACGTTGGGTGCAGGTTCTGCAAAACTGGGGTGCTCGTAAGCGGAGTTACCACGGTATTGACCGGTGGACTTCTCCTGGAGTGACTTGCCGTCGTCCTTGCCATAATTCGCAGGAGCGTGTGACTCGACACCCATTTGGGTCGCGAAGTCAGGGTGCTTTGCGTAGTAGTCAGCATTGCCTTCGCGGATAATTGCACGGCCTTCCATCGACCAGTGCTCTTGAGTATTGGCAAGGTTGCTCTTTTCGTTGGAAAGCTGAAGTGAACCACCGAGCGCACAGTTCTGTGCATCAGAGCTACGAACGGAATATGCGTTGAAACCAACACCCTTACCGACACGGCCAACTGTGGTGCGGCCCATACCAAGTGGAAGCACCACGGTGTAGTTCGCCATACCGGGAACGACGTGAATGGGACCCTTTACCTTGCGACCATTGATAGTCAACTCGGCGACAACGCCCTGCTCCTTGCCGCGTTTGAACTCAGCCTTGTTCGTTTGAAGTGTGCCCTTTGCACCTTCAAAGAACGCACTGTCCTTGTTCATTGGCTTCTTAGTTGGGAAGATCTGAACACCTTGCTGCTCCTCAAGCTCCTTCGCGAGGCGTGGGCTGATGAGGATGGCATTGTCCCAAGTAAGCTTGGTGATTGGATCTGGACACTCCATCATCCAGCCATTGTTTGCGTAGCTACCGTCGCCCGCATGGGAGCTAGGTGCGTAGCGAACTTCGAGCTGCGATGCTGAGAGTTCGAAAGCCTTGAGTTCTTCGAAGTCGAGCGCGGCAACGACTGCTGCGGGATCGAGCTTGGTCTTCGCGGACTTGAACTCGCTACCTGCAAGTAAACCGTCGCTGAGGAACTTGTTAAAGTCTTTGCCACCCTCGGCCTTGAAAGTCGCTTGTGCGATCTCGTAAGGGTTGGTGGTTTCCGCACCAGCGAGACGTGCAAGCACCTCGAGGTCGCTGAAAGTCGGGAACAATGGCTCGATCATTGGCTGCACCGGAACCAGTGTGCCATCGAATGTGCGTCCATCACCCCAGCTTTCGAGGTAGTGCGAACGTGCGATCAAAGTGCTGGCCGCCTCAGAGGTTTCGTTGATCGAACCGCTGATATAAATGCTCTCGCCTGCTTTGGCTACTGCTGCGCCGAAATCGAGGTCGACTGGTGCATCGTAAACAGGGTTACCACCAAGGATAACGAGTGTCTTCACATCGCCCTTGTTAAGGCGTTCAACTGCTGCGTCGATACCGGCTGCCGGAGCTGCGACTTCGACGTATTTAACCGGAGCCGCAAGTGCGTCATTCAACGCGATCACAATCGCGTGAACGGAAAGTGGAAGGTGCTCACCGGCTACGATGATGGACTTGCCGGCATGCTCTGCGAGGTCTGCCGCACATTCTGCGACCCAAGATTCGTCAACNTTAAGCGAAGCGCCTACCTTCTTAAGCTCTGCAGCCAGTGGACCTGCCACGTGCTTTGCCTCAAGAATCGCCGCGCCGACTTGCGCGATGAACGCCCCCATTTGGCTCGCGCTGAGGCGGAGACGGTGATCGGCCATGGAGCCGGTCAATGTCAATGAACTCTCTACTGAGTAGAGTCGGCTCATCTTCTTGGCATCCTTGGAGTCTTTTACCTTACGTGTCTTCGTAAATGCACGCGCTTGGCCGATTGCGGCGTCTGCACCATGAACGAAGTCGGCATCCAGAGAAAGCACACGCTTTGCCTTGGAATAATCGGGAAGTGCACGGAGTGACTTGCCGAAGACAGCCTTTGCTGCTTGCTCGGAAGTGGTCTGATCTACCGGAGTATACTCAGTCCATGTCGCTGCTGGAAATTTCTTCTGGAACTGCGCGACGAGTGCGGCACGGCTCGGAGAGGTGCTTGGCTCTGCAAGCACGACGAGGCCTTCGCCCTTGCCTGCAGACTTGCTGATTGCTGCAAGACGATCACGGACTGCTGCTGGAGCGATACTGCTCTTGGTTGCGCGGTCCGGATCGTAGAGATCCAAAATGCTTGCTTGAGTGTAAACCGAAGTCGCACCGCCGTATGGCTGGTAGCTTGGGTTACCCTCGACCTTAGTCGGACGACCGGTATGTGTCTCGACGATCACTGGCACATTGTCACGGCCACCGGGTTGTGAACTTGTGTAGTAAACTGGAATACCAGGAATTACATTCTCTGGCTGCTTCGAGTAAGGAAGGATAGTTTGCTCCGGACGACGGCAACCCGCCATGCCTAAGCCGGCAAGACCGAAGGATGCGGCCATGACCTTCATGAACTGGCGACGGTTAACGCCTTCCATTTCGGAAGCACCAGCAGGGAACTCGCGTTCCACCCAGTCTTTAAACGCAGGAGTTTCGGCGAGGCTGTCGAGGCTCTTCCAGTAACGTGGACCTGAAATATCAGAGTTATTCATTGCTCAATAAAAATCAATTAACGNTGGCAGCCGGAACAGCTTTGCGGTGGGTTGACCTTCCAGTCGTGGACGAAGCCTTCAAACTCGGCTTCTGCATCCGCACCAGTCGGACGCTCCCAGTCTAGGTTGTAAACTTCTTCAGTCGGACGGATGTATTCCTCCGGATTACGGTGACACTCTAAACAGAATGACATGCTAAAAGACTTTGCGTGCTCGACGACTACCATTTCATCCACACGACCGTGACACTCCACACAGCTGATACCGCGATTCACGTGCACTGAGTGATTGAAGTAAACATAGTCAGGCGTTTTGTGCACACGCACCCATGGGATCGGCTCACCAGACTCGTAGCTCTCACGCACCGGCGCGAGCATCGGGTCGTCTTTACGCACCATACTGTGGCAAGTCATACAAACATTGGAACCCGGCACGTTGGAGTGCTCTGAGCGGTCCACATAGGTGTGACAGTAACGGCAATCGATTTCGAGCTGACCTGCGTGTAGGGCGTGGCTGAAAGCAACGGGCTGTGTCGGCGTGTAGCCTACACGAGTGTATTTAGGTGTAGCGTAGTAACTCACCCCCAATACGACCGCTGTCTTAACCAAGACAATTGCAATAATTACTTTAATCGGGATCGTGTTGACCCACTTTGGAAATACATTCGCCATTGCTATAAGTGTATTAAATTCTCCGTTGCACGTTAAGTCAGGTCGACTGACTTACGGGCGACAGCTCCTTTCGCAGGGCGAATACGAGACATCACACTCGGCTTTTCCGCCTGTGTTGATGTCGGTTTCGATGAGGATGTAGCGTGCGCAGCGCCGCCAAGAGTGAACGCCGCGGCAATCGCCACGCCGGCTCTTTTTAGAAATCCTTTGCGAGTAGTATGAGTAGTCATTCCGGTGTCCATCGGTTGTAAAGTGGCTGATAAAAGACCCGCACTTTCGCTTGGCAACCGTTTTTTCCCTACAAATACAAAAAGTATAAGCACTTTTTTGCCGTTTGAGTATANCCCNCACACACAATTGNTCTAAAATCAAGATTTTGCCGTTATATTCGTTAATAATAACCTAGAACTACTGTTCCGAACGAACCCTAGAAATTAGCCGAAGCACTAGAGTGTATCAATTTTACTTATCCAGTGCGAAACCTTAACGCACGCAAGGTCACCATAAAACTCGAGACTAACATGATTGCCGCAGCCGCAACTGGATGTAACCAGCCAATTGCCGCCAAGCCCATGCCCAGCACATTATAACTCGCGGCATAGATTAAATTTCCACGTAAACGCTGTCGAATCCCTCTACATAAGGTTATGGCAACCGGCAGACGCTCGATCTGGTCCGAAGTAAACTGCCCGGTCGCAGCCGAACGAGCAAATCCAGCCCCGGTGCCCATTGCAACGGAGGCACTCGCGCAAGCCATTGCCGAGGCATCATTCACACCGTCACCAATGAAAACAGGCGATTCGCCCGCCTGCTCCGCCTTAATAATATACGCTGCCTTCTCACTTGCCGATAGTCCAGCGTGCACAGTCACCGAGTCCGGCAACTTAAACTGCGGCTCTGGATCTCCGGTCAACACAGTCGTCTTAACCCCGTAAGCCTCCAATGCCCCCCATAGCTTTTCAACTCCATCACGAACACGCTCACGCAGCACGAAAATCGCCACAGGCGCTCCATCCACAAAAACACAGCTGCGTTTGCCCTCAGCTTCTACCAATTGCCCCGCCAGTGCTTTCAACTTGCCTGCAAAAGACTCAGCAACTAAATCAGCCTCACCGATTTGTAGCTCACAACTAGCTCCGGTCAAAGTCGCCCGAGCCCGCACTCCACGCCCCGGCAAGAGCTCCAAACCTTCAACCGCCACAGTCGACTCACCAGCTGGAATCGACTGCACCAATGCCCGAGCAATCGGATGCGCCACCCGCAATTGAATCGCCCGCACCGCCGACAACAATTGATCTCGGTTTTCAACAGACGCCTCGGCGATCAAACACTCGGTCACCCGCATCTCCGACTCACTCAAAGTGCCCGTCTTATCGAAAAACACATGCTGGGTGCAGGCCAACACATCAATCAAGGAGCCATTCCGACTCACTAATCCCATACGCGCCAAGCGATACAGCCCTTGCCAAATCGCCACCGGCGTAGCCAAGCCCATCGCACACGGACAGGCCACCAGCAACACCGCCATACTGTTAAACACCGCCTCCACCCAATTCGCTGCCCAGAGCCAATAAAAAGCCGTGCAGACACTCACCCCGGCGACCAACGGCAAGAACCACTGCACCAAGGCATTCGCCTGTGTCTGCAGTTCCGATGGCTGACCTGAGACATCCTCTACTGTCTGTAGAATTTGATCCAACTCACGCGCACCACCTGCGGCTTGCACCTCTAACTCAAAAGCACCGTCCACAGACCACGTGCCTGCACGCACTCGGTCTCCAGCACGGCGCACCACCGGCAAGGGCTCTCCAGTTAAAGCCGCTTCACGCACATAGCCCTGCCCGGACAATAAAATACCATCGACCGTAAATGCGCCCCCAGGGTCCACTCGAACTCTCGCTCCAATTGACACCTGCTCTACTGGAATATTTTTAATTTCGCCAGTGCTTTCAACAACCGCTGCACGCTCATACTTCTCTCGCAATTTCTCACTTTCCAAAGCCAAGCGCGCTTGCGAGCGCTCGCTCAACATTCGCCCGACTGTGTAAATCGCGATTACGATTGAAACGACCTCATAGTAAACCCCTCCATCACCAGTCAAACTACTCGCCAACGAACCCACAAAGGCACCGATCAAGCTCAAGGTAAACAAGCCCTCAATCGAGAGCTTACGCGAACGCAACATCCCAAAGGTCGAAGCAAACAGCGGCCCACCAAGAAACAGCATCACAATCACCGCTGAAAACACCAAACCACCATGCACCACCCAATAAGCTGTCGTGCCATAAGCAGGCGGCGTCATATTCATCGCCAAAGAAAACACCATCCCCTGCCCCGCAAACACCCCCGCAATCGCAATCCGCAACCACGAACGCGACAGTTGTGCGTCTAAAGCATCGCACGACTGATCCTCCGTGGTGCACACAACGGACTGCAAAACTGTATTATTTGACGCGCGAGAGCTCATACATTCAAAACGAGCAGTTGGAACCACGAATAGACACGAATCAACACGAATCAAACAACACCCATCGCCTCACCGGAATAATTATTCGGTCATAAATTATTCTGTCTAAACCTCACTGCACCGTATCTCATATAGATTCAAAACAAGCAGTTAAAGCCACAACTCGACTCAGTTCCGAAATGACTCAAAAACAAAATTAGACAGAATGATTTTTGACAGAATGATTAAAAGAGCATCCGTTGCATCATCATAATCTTTATCCTGTCACTATCCACTCCTCTGTCACTATCCACTCCCATGTCATGAAAGGCAAATACGTCGCACTCATTCTTGTCCTCCTCACCGGGATAGTCGGGGGGCTCTTCATCTATCTCGGCCCCAAGGCGACCGAGCGCACCCCAGGAGTCATCCACATCGGCATTCGCTACATTGATGAGATGACCATCGAATTCACCCATTATCCAAAAGGTGGCCCAGGCGCGACAATCGAGCTCGTGGCCCAAGACGGCAGTATTGCTTACACCTTTGAGAGGCTCACCATAGGCCGCAACCTAATGCCACTCGAAGGCGTGCCCAACGGCCCATACACCGCACGCCTTTCCGCCCCAGACTACCAAACCGTCGAGATCCCCATCATCGTCGAAGGCCGTATGATCAACCCTCCCAAGGATGCCGAGTTCACTAAAGGCACTCACGCCGATTACAATATGATAGGCGTGTGGTTCGAGAAAGCAGAATAAGACAGAGCACAACTGGACCTATATATTGGCTGAACAAGGTAGCGCGAGTGCGTCTTCGCACCGCACGAAAGTCGAAAATATCTGGCTTACACCACGTAGATGCGCACCGAGGACGGTGCTGCGCTACCACAAAGGGAATTTAGAAACCTAAGATTAAAATAGATTCTTTTCCTGCCTTAGCCAAAATCCAATCTGCGTTTATCTGCTTCCACCTGCGGTTCAACTCACCGCTTCTTCTTCGGCAGTCCTTTCGCGTTATACACGGCCTTGCGTTTCTTCTTTGCTTTCGGCTTTGCCTTCGCACCACCCGAACTGCCGCCACCGTGCTTACCGCTTTGTAAGATCTCGATCTGATCACGGATCATCGCCGCCTTCTCAAACTGCAGCTCACGTGCGGCTTCTAGCATCTCCTCTTCCATCTCGGCAATCACTTCCGCGACATCACGATCCGAATCTTCCGCCGCAAGCAAATCATGCGCATCGGGTTCATCGTAGCGCTTCCCCGGAGCATGCAGACTCTCATCAATCCCACGCTTCACTCCCTTCGGTGTGATGCCGTGCTCCTGATTATAAGCCAACTGCTTCTCACGACGATATTGCGTTGTCTCCAAAGTCTTTTTAATCGATCCGGTAATCACATCCGCATAGAGCAAAACACGCCCCTTCTCATGACGGGCTGCGCGGCCCGCAGTTTGAATCAAACTAGTCGCACTGCGTAAAAAGCCTTCTTTGTCCGCATCTAAAATCGCCACCAATGCCACCTCGGGAAGGTCCAAGCCTTCGCGCAAGAGATTCACCCCGATCAACACATCGAAGTCACCCTTGCGTAAACGCCGCAAAATTTCCACCCGCTCGATCGCATCGATATCGGAGTGCAAATACTCCACCTTCAAGCCCGCCTCGCGCACAAAGTCCGCAAGGTCCTCCGACATGCGTTTAGTCAACGTCGTAATTAAAGTCCGCTCGTTTTCTTCAGCTGCCTTGCGCACCTCACCAATCACATCTTCCACCTGCCCCTTGATCGGACGAATCTCCATCTCTGGATCGACCAAGCCCGTCGGGCGAATCACTTGCTCGGCCACCACCTTGGAAACATTGATTTCATGATCCGCAGGGGTCGCCGATACATAAACTGTCTGCCCGGTGATCTCCTCAAATTCTTCCAGCTTCTGCGGACGATTATCTAGCGCAGAGGGCAACCGGAAGCCATACTCCACGAGGCGTTCCTTTCGCGCACGGTCGCCATTATACATCGCCCTCACTTGCGGCAGAGTCACATGGCTCTCGTCAATAAACACCATGAAATCCTCGGGAAAGAAATCGATCAAACAGAACGGACGATCCCCCGGCTTTCTCCCTGACAAATAGCGCGAGTAATTCTCAATCCCCGTGCAAAAGCCCATCTCCTGCAACAACTCGATATCATACTCCGTGCGCATCTTGATCCGCTGCGCCTCAATCAATTTATTTTCCTTTTCAAAATACGCAACCTGCTCTTCGAGCTCTTTACGTATCCCATCTATCGCCGCATCGATCTTATCCTTCGGCGTGACGTATTGAGTGGCTGGATACAGATTAAATATTTCCAACACTTCACCCGTGCTACCCGTCAAGGGATCCAGCTCGCGAATACTTTCCAACTCATCCCCCCAAAACTCCACACGAATCGCGCTCTCCATGTAGGCCGGATAGATATCCACCACATCGCCTCTCACTCGGAAGGTGCCGCGCTTGAAGTCCACATCATTCCGATCATACAGAATCGTCACCAGGTTTTCCAGAAACGCATCCCGTGAGATCTCCATACCTGCTTCCAGCGGCATCATCATCTCCTTAAAGTCCTCCGGCGAACCGAGGCCGTAAATACAGGACACCGACGCAATCACGATCACATCCTTACGGCTGATCAACGACGACGAAGCCGAGATCCGCAAGCGCTCAATCTCCTCATTAATCGAAGAGTCCTTTTCGATATAGGTATCCGTGGTCGGGATATACGCCTCTGGTTGATAGTAGTCGTAATAGCTCACAAAATACTCCACCGCATTATCAGGGAAGAAGGCCTTAAACTCAGAGTATAGCTGCGCTGCCAAGGTCTTATTATGCGAAATGATCAGCGCCGGACGCTGCACCTCTTGAATCACATTCGCCATCGAAAAGGTCTTCCCCGACCCCGTCACCCCCAGCAAGGTCTGATAGCGATTCCCCGCACGCAACGACTCCACCAAAGCCTTCACCGCAGTCGGCTGATCCCCCTGCGGCGAGTATTCACTATTCAGTTTAAAATCCACGCGCACAGAAAAAGCGAGGAATCCACATATCGCAACCTATCACTCAACTTGACCACAAGTTATGCACAAAAAGAAAAGCCCACGAATCGCACGAATGAACACAAATCAGAACATCATCAATTCGTGCCCATTCGTGTAATTCGTGAGCAAAACTAAACACATGGATCGACAGTTGAAAAGATACGGATATTATGAACTACATGGATCGAATCTTGTTCTACGATGGGGATTGCGGGATCTGCACGCGGTCGGTGCGTTTTCTATTGAAACGCGACTCGCAGCAGAGGCTTCGCTTTGCCCCACTTCAAGGAATCACCGCTCAATCCCTACTCCCAGAAGGCCTCCGCAAAGAGCTCTCCACAGCAGTCTATCGCCGACGCGAAGGCGAAGTTTACCTAAGATCCGATGCCGTCTTTCATGCACTTATCGACACTCATAGTAACTGGCGATTCCTAGCACGTGTCGCACTCTGGATTCCAACAAAACCGAGAAACGCCTGCTACGATTGGATCGCTAGAAACCGTGAACGTCTAGCCCCTAAAGGTGCTTGCGAGTTACCGACAACGGAAGAGCAAGAGCAATTACTGCCGTGAAAATGTTCTGGAGGGCGGTGCTCTGTCACCGCCGCACGTCAGATCNAGCCGCCCTGCCTACGCGGTTGCGACAGAGCGCAACCCTCCAAAAAGTAAGCGTAATTTCATCGATTTAATCGGCCACGCATCCACTCAAGGTAGCGGCGCGCGTCCCTGCGCGCCACACGCGGTAAAGGAACCGACCCGCCGACGAACAACACCGCAAAAAGAGCCGCTCCCAACGAAGCGGCTCTTTGAAAAATCGAGGGTCTGATTCTACTGACCGATCTTCAACAACTCGACATCAAAGACCAAGGTGCCTGCAGGTGCGCCGCCTTGCGGGTTGTCACCATACGCCAACTTACCGGGAATCCAGAAACGGCGTTTTTCACCGACGACCATAAGTTGCACACCTTCGGTCCAACCTGGAATCACTTGATACAGACCGAAGCTTGCTGGCTGACCACGAGTCACGGAGCTATCAAAGAGCTGTCCGTCAGTTGTCCAACCGCTGTAGTGCACAGTGACCATGTCTTCCTTTTTCGGGTTCACATCACCAGTGCCGGCGCTCAAGACTTTGGAAGCCAAACCGCTCTCGCGAACCTCTGCATCCGCAGGTGCTGCAGCGACATCTTCAGGGACCTTTGGTGGCTCCGGTGCTTTTTCCACAGAGAGTAACTCCACATCAAAGACCAACAAACCACCGGGGCGACCACCGCCGGGATTTTCACCGTAAGCCAAATCCGCGGGAATCCAAAAACGGCGTTTTTCACCGACACCCATAAGTTGCAAACCCTCAGTCCAGCCTTTGATCACGCGGTTCAGAGGAAAGCTGGTTGGCTGACCACGCTTCACCGAGCTATCGAACAATTTACCGTCCGTGGTCCAACCACTATAATGCACAGTGACTGTATCCGCCGCCGCAGGCTTGCCCTCTCCCGAGCCCGCTTCGAGCACTTTGGAAGCGAGACCGCTCGCAGTTACTTCGGCATCCGCAGGTGCGGCACTAACATCTTTTGGTGTTTCTAACATGCCCACGATATCGGGGACAGCTCACAATTCGGTCAACCGAAAAGATAGCCCAAGTCTTACTCATAATCTTACTCTTAATCTTCATCCTCGGTCAAAAGTTCTCACAAAGGCACGAAGCCAAAAAGATTGAAACATGACGGATCCGTAAATGCTACGTATAGATTAGGAGTAAGATTAAGACCTAATATTCGTCCTAGGAAAATCGCCACAGTCTGCTTAATCTATGCACTCATACTACTATGAGCCATACAGGAATCATCGACTGCCACACACATTGCTACCCGCCCGAGGTCGTTGCCAATCCACGCGCGTGGGCGGAAGCACACAATGAACTCCACTGGGCCGAGCTGGTGGCACCGGAAGGCAAAATCTCGATTCAAGACTGGAGCACTCCCGAATCCATGCTCATGGAAATGGATTACAACGGCGTCGAAAAAGCGGTGCTGCTTGGCTGGTATTGGGAACATGAATTGACCTGCCGCTGGCACAATCGTGAGATTGCCAACTGGGTCAGCAAAGCTCCGGATCGTTTTATCGGCTTCGCTTCGATCTATCCGAATGAAAATGTTGTCGACCAGCTAGAAACCGCCAAATCACTGGGCTTGCAAGGTGTCGGCGAGCTGCATAATGGCGCACAGAAATTTGCCTCCGACAGCCCCGCTTGGGTCAAACTCGCCGGCTGGTGCGTGGCCAACGATTGGCCCGTCAACCTACACGCAACCGAAGCCGCGGGGCACGACCACCCGGGCAGTATCGAGACACCCCTCAAAGACTTTGTCCGCAAAGCCGAAGGACACCCAGACCTCAAAATAATCCTCGCCCACTGGGGCGGCGGGCTTCCCTTTTTCGAGTCGAACCCACAGCTGAGAAAGTCATTGAAAAATGTCTACTACGACACCGCCGCGAGCCCGCTGCTTTACGATGCCAGCGTCTTTCGGTCCGTGATCAACATCATCGGTCACGATAAAATCCTGTATGGCTCCGACTTCCCACTCCGCGTCTATCCACGCAAGCAGAAGCGCGCGCAGATGCAGCACTTTTTAGATGCGATCCGCAACGAAGCAGAGCTCAGCGAAGCAGAGCTGGAATCGATCTGCTCTAAGAACTTCGAACGACTCATGAAAAGGTAGCGGCGCGCGTCCCTGAGCGCCGCTACCTCGGCTCTGAGCTAACAATTTCCTGCAAAAGCTCTTGCGCGATGGAAACTCCCCAATTACCGAAGTAAGGCACATGCCTCGCCTTTCCTTCATTTCAACATTCTGCCTTTCTGCACTACTGCTGATACTGGCTGGCTGCTCAAAGAAAACCACCAATGTCGAACATGGGAACGCGAATCAGGAACTCTATATCGGCATCGGCGCAGAACCCGCGACACTCGACCCGCACCTCTCTACCGGCTTAACCGAATACTCGGTGATGATGGCGTTCTTGGAAGGGCTGGCCACCCTCGATGCGAAAACCATGGAAGTGCGTCCGGGTGTGGCGCAATCGTGGGACATTTCCGATGATGGGCTCATCTACACCTTCCACTTCGACCCACAGGCAAAATGGTCCAACGGCGACCGCGTCACCCCGGAAGATTTCTTATTTTCCTTTGAGCGTATACTAACACCGCTTCTCGGCGCGCCCTACGCCTACATGCTCTATCCGATCAAAAACGCCGAAGCCTTTCACACCGGTGAGTTGAAGGACTTCTCGGCAGTTGGCGCGACTGCAATCGACGAGTGGACACTACAAATCGAGCTGGAACAAGCCACGCCCTACTTCCTCAGCTTACTGGCGCACAACACTTACTTCCCAGTCCACCCCCCGACTATTCTAAAACACGGCGCCATGACCGAGCGTATTTCAAAATGGACCAAAGCAGGTAACTATGTGGGCAATGGCCCCTTTCAACTCGAGAGCTGGAAACTCAATAGCGAGATCTATGTGACCAAAAACCCACACTACCGCGCCCCAGAATCCTTTACGTTAAACGCCATCCACTTCCTGCCAATTGACCTAGAAACCGAAGAGCGTGCCTTCCGCTCGGGCCACTTACACATCTCCTCAAGTGTGCCGATCCACCGTATCGATTGGTATCGTGACAATCGCCCGAACACCATCCACTTTGCCACATCGCTTGGCGTTTACTACTACATGCTGAATACCGCGAATGGCCCACTGTCCGACCCTCGCGTGCGCAAAGCACTCGCTTATTCAATCAACCGTGAAGAGCTTACCGAGCATGTGCTCAAAGCTGGACAGCAACCCGCTTACCACTTCACCCCGCCCAACGCTGGCGGCTACAACGCAGAAGCACGCTTTCCCTACGACCCTGAACTCGCACGCCAGTTGCTTGCCGAAGCTGGCTTTCCAGATGGCAAAGGCTTTCCAGCATTTGAGCTACTCTACAACACCAGCGAATCACACCGCACTATTGCAGTGACCATTCAACAAATATGGAAAAAGGAACTCGGCATCGATATCGAGCTCCACAACCAGGAATGGAAAGCTTACCTCTCCACCCGCCAAGCAGGCGACTTCGACATTCTCCGCGCCGCATGGTTTGGCGATTACGACGACCCCAACACCTTCCTCAGTCTCGGCGAAACCAATAACGGCAACAACCACACCAACTGGAGCAGCGCTGAATACGATGCGCTCATGAAACAAGCNGCCGTCACTCTCGANCCAGAGGCACGCAAAGATGTCTTCCAAAAAGCCGAGGCCATCCTAATCGACGAAATGCCCTTCATTCCGATTTACTTTTACGTCACCGCCCGCCTCATCGACGACTCCGTGCAAGGCTGGTATCCCAGCATCCTAGACCACCACCCGTATCAGGCGATCAAACTAATGGATAATGAATAATCGCTAATGACTCATTCCTAAATTCTAAATTCAATCACCATCCATAACCCATTAGCCATTACCTATTGCCCATAAATTAAACATGTTTAATTTAATCGCCAGACGACTGCTCCAAGCCATTCCCACATTGTGGGTCGTGGCGACAGCTACGTTTGTGCTCCTGCGCCTAGCGCCTGGTGGGCCGTTCGACGACGAGAAGCCATTACCTAACGAAATTAAAGCGCAAATCGAAGCCCACTACGGACTCGATCTTCCACTCTACCAGCAATACTTCGATTTCCTTGGCAACCTACTGAGCGGCGACCTTGGCCCTTCCTACAAATACCCAGGTTGGGATGTGCAAGAAATCATCGCACAATCATTTCCAGTGTCGCTAGAACTCGGTCTATGGGGGCTTCTTATTGCCATCAGTGTGGGCATCCCCATCGGCACCATCGCCGCGATCCGGCACAACACGAAAACCGAGACAGGNCTCATGGGCTTTGCGATGCTGGGGATCTGTCTACCCTCTTTTGTCGTCGGCCCCATCCTCTTGCTGGTCTTTGCCTTAAACTTAAACTGGTTCAATCCACTCGGTTGGAGCTATGCCGCCGACCGAGTGCTCCCAGCGATCACACTTGGCCTACTCTACGCCGCTTATATCGCACGCCTCGCTCGCAGCGGTATGCTTGATGTGCTGCGCAACGACTACATCCGCACCGCCCGCGCTAAAGGTTTGAGCGAACGGGTCGTCATCATGCGCCACGCACTACGCACAGCACTCTACCCTGTGGTCTCTTATCTGGGCCCTGCCGCCGCCGGACTGATCAGTGGCTCCTTTGTTGTCGAAACCATCTTTTTCATCCCCGGCCTCGGTCCCTTCTTTGTCAATGCAGCGCTCAACCGCGACTACTCAATGGTCATGGGCACCGTGCTCTTCTATGCCGTTCTCATCATCTTGTTTAACCTCATCGTCGACATCGTTCAAATGTGGATGAACCCACGCGCACGTCATGAGTAAACTAACAATCAGCCCTGTAGCCGAATGCGTATGCATTTGGATAAATGCCCTACACGCTTACAGACAAACCAAAGCGTCACCGNTTCGACTACAAAACAGAAACGACCGATCAACCAATCGACACACTTGGAGTATTCGCGGCGATGACAGAGCATCGCCCTCCAGTCCTCTCAAAAGTAGTTTTCCCGGCAAGGCAACCCTACCTACCCGTCATGACTAAGCACGAACGAGAACAGACCGCCAACGAGGCGACTTCCCTCGGGCGTGATGCTTGGGAAACAATCAAACGTAACCGCATGGCACAAATCGGTGGCGTGTTGTTTATCACGATCACCTTGCTCTGCTGGATCGGCCCGTGGTTAAGTAGCTACAGCTTCGACCAACAAGATCTCGCTTACGGCCCACAAGCACCCTCTGCGGAACATTGGTTTGGGACAGACGACCTCGGGCGCGATCTGTTTGTGCGTATCCTGATAGGCGGACGCATCTCCATTGGCGTCGGCTTTGCCGCGACCTTGATCGCGCTCCTCATCGGCGTGAGCTATGGATCCATTGCAGGTTATGTCGGTGGTAAAACTGAAGACTTAATGATGCGCTTCGTGGATGCCGTTTATGCCTTACCGTTCACGATGATTGTCATCATCCTCACAGTGACTTTCGATAAAAAGAGCATCTTCCTTATCTTCATGGCAATCGGTGCCGTGGAATGGCTGACCATGGCACGTATCGTGCGCGGACAAACTCGTGCAATCCGAAAGCTCAACTATATCGACGCCGCCAAAGTATATGGCGCCTCGCACCTCTCGATCCTACGTAAACATATCCTGCCCAACTGCCTCGGCCCGATCATCGTTTACACAACACTGACGATTCCCGCCGTGATACTGCTCGAGTCAGTGCTCAGTTTCCTCGGCCTCGGGGTGCAGCCTCCCATGAGTTCTTGGGGCGTGCTCATCAACGAGGGTGCCAAGAAACTCGACATTTATCCCTGGCAACTAATTTTCCCCGCGATCTTTTTCTCGCTGACTCTTTTCTCGCTCAATTTCATTGGCGACGGCCTGCGTGATGCGCTGGACCCGAAGGAAACGAAGTAAGGGAAACGCTGAAATTGGGAAACACTGAAACGCTGAAACGCTGAAGTGGGGAAAAGCTGAAAGATGGAGACGCGGGTCTCTCCGCAAGCAACTCTCGACGCGATAAGAATACCGCGCTCTTGAACGAGAGAATAACTTTCCTTTTTGCTAAGATTATGATCAAGGCTACGATTACGTATTGCCCTAGTCCCATAGCCACTCTTTTACTTCTGCCATGACTCAACAGGCCCTCACAATTTCTATCGGCACCGACCATGCGGGTTTCCCGCTAAAAGCACCCATCATCAAATTCCTGCAAGCACGCGGACACACAGTAATCGATTGCGGCTGTCACTCGAGCGAATCGTGTGACTACCCCGATTTCATCCGTCCTGCGGCTCAAGCGGTCTCACAGGGCAAGGCAGACCTCGGCATTGTGCTCGGCGGTAGCGGCAACGGCGAAGCGATCGTTGCCAACAAGGTAAAAGGTGTGCGCTGTGGCCTAGTCTGGAATGAATGGTCGGCTGAAATGACCAAGCTCCACAACAATGCAAACTGCATTGCCATGGGCGCACGTCCTGTTCCAGAAGAGCTTGCACTCAAACTCGTCGGTATCTGGCTCGATACGGAGTTCGAAGGCGGCCGCCACACCGCTCGCGTCGACAAAATCGAAGGATAATAAAGAAGCTAGAAGTTCAACGTGGAGACGACAGTCCGCGCTCCCAGCAAAATAAGAATCCTCTATAGTGCTTGAAAGATTGAAGACTCCTGCTCTTCTTACACCCAACAATCGATAATTTTACTCATGGCCGAAAAAGAAAAAACCAAGAAAGACGACAAAAAGTCGGGAATCAAAATCCAAGAAACCTTCCTCAAAGAGCGAAAAATATTCCTCTGGGGTGGCGTGACTGACAAGACCGCCAGCGAAGTGACTGAAAAGCTCCTCTATTTGGAGATGGATGCACCGGGCAAGGAAATCACTTTCTACATCAACACGCCAGGCGGTTCGATCACTGCGGGCATGGCGATCTATGATACCATGAAGCTCATCAGCTCCCCAATCACGGTGGTGGTCACCGGTATGGCGGCGAGCATGGGCTCAATTCTTCTTTGCGGTGCGGACAAGGGCAAACGCCTCCTCTACCCACACTCTCGTGTATTGATCCACCAACCATTGATCTCCGGTCAAATGGTCGCAGTTGCGGTCGACATCCATATCCAAGCAAAGGAAATGGAGCGCCTACGCGACGAGCTCAACGCGATCCTCGCAGAAAGCTCGGGCCAACCACTCGAAAAGATCCAACAAGACACCGACCGCGACTTCTACATGACTGCCGACGAAGCAATCGCTTATGGTCTTGCGGACAAGGTCGTCGAGAAGATCTAGGGGAACGCAGTTGAACATCCAATCGTGAAGTCCTAAGGTAGTGACAGAGGATCCTTCTAATTCAAAATTGAAGGTTGAGCGTTCAAAGTTCGACGTTCAAGCACAGCGCAAAGATTTCAGTCCAGCTGAAGACAACTCCAGTGACCTCGAGAAGCTCGAGAAATACTCTGGCGATGTCGAATGGAGCTATCTGAAACCGCACTACGAAACGAACTCGCTAGTTTATGTCGACCCCACTCTGGATCTAAAGAATGCAGGCCTCGCCTTCACCAATGACAATAAAGAGCAAGTCCAAGCATGGCTCAAATCAGGCGATCTCGTGCAACCCTGCGATCTCCATGTCGATTATTGGCTCGAATCAAAGACACGCTTCAATGCAATGATCGTGCGCCCATTCGTATTAGCGCAACCAATACAAGACTAATCAACGCCATCCTTGAGGTATTCCTCAAACTGCCCTTCCAGTTCTTCAAGCATTTCCTCTGTGATTGAAAATTCAATCATTTGGGCAAAGCAATCCAAACTCACAATTGCATTCGTGGTCGCCTCACTATTGGTAAAACCCTTGAAACGCTCACTAAAGGCTTTGTTCAAGATGTTAATATCTCGGTAGATAGCTCCCAAACCACTGAACTCCCAATCGACTTTGAGCCCCGAACGGCTACGGAAATGCTGAGCCAGGGCATACATTGAGAGTGCTCGATACATCGTCTCTTCAGTGCTGGCAAAGGGTAAGTGATGCAGAACCATCGGCCGCAACTTCTTCATTATATAGGACAGGCACTACTCGCCATATGGACACCCATCAAAGAACTGACTGCAGGATACAGCGCCGTCTGTTCAAGACGGCTACTCCGCTGCTCGGTTTCCACAATAACATCAGCCTGCTTGATCGATTGATAATCCTGAAAAAAATCAACGACATCAATGATACTTACGGCAACAGGACATTGCGGGTGTTCCGCTCGGTTGAGTGGACAATGCTTACAGCGGCAATGCTCTAAATTTGTCCAGCTCGGATAGCTCACCCGCTTCTTTTGGAGAAGCGCCCCAGTCTGACGATTCAACACAACCTCGAAGACTTTTTCCGTCCCTTCAAGAAAACGAAAAATGTAACGGATTCTAGTGGTCGAGTCTTTCTCCATAATGCACAACTTTGTATATACAAAACACTTTGAAGCAATCGTAGAACCACGCACACCTACTTGAAATGAAAGCCAGCCGACGAATCGTCCACATAGATATGGACTGTTTTTACGCCGCCGTGGAAATGCGTGAACACCCAGAATTCGCGAACTGCCCATTGGCTGTAGGTGGCGCCTCTGGTCGAGGTGTGCTGACGACCTGCAACTATGCCGCCCGCGAATATGGCGTGCGCTCGGCGATGCCCGTGTTTAAAGCCCGCGAACTCTGCCCCCACTTGATCATTCTACCCGTGCGCTTCGACCTCTACCGAGCGGCTTCGCGTGCCGTTCGTGATATCTTCAAACGCTACACCGATCTGATTGAGCCACTCTCTCTCGACGAGGCCTATCTCGACCTCACGCACCACAAGCGAAGCGGTGCCGAACTCGCAAATGAGATACGCGAGGCAATCTACGAAGAAACAGGACTGACTGCATCAGCAGGCATTGCCCCCAATAAACTCATCGCCAAGATTGCCAGCGACTGGAATAAACCGAACGGTCAATGTGTAGTCGCACCCTCACGCATTGACGAATTCATGCATCCACTTCCGGCGCGAAAGATTTGGGGTGTCGGCCCGAAAAGTGCGGCTAAACTGACCGAGATGGGCATCGAGACCTGCGGCCAACTTCAAGCAATCGACCAAACTAAGCTAGCGAGCATCTTTGGCAGCTTCGGGCTCGAACTCTACAAGCTCTGTCGTGGTATCGACGAGCGACCAGTGGAACCAAACCGTATACGCAAGACGCTCAGCAACGAACACACCTACGCCAACAAGCTTGAGACCTTAGAAGCTTGTGAAGCGGTGCTCCTTCGACAACACACCGAATTAATCGAGGACCTGCGCACCAGCGCTCCCGACCGCAAGATTGCCAAGGTGCTAGTGAAACTAAAGTTTAGCGACTTTCGCCGAACCACAGCCGAGATGCCTGCGCAACAAGCCGAACCAGAGCTCTACTTCCAACTGCTCCGCGAAGCATGGGGCCGCAGTGGTCAACCAGTTCGCCTACTCGGCCTCGGCGTGCGCTTTACCGAAACCGACAGCAGCCCCGAGCAACTGGAACTGGGTTTATAGAGTCTTAATCCTACTCTTACTCTTAATATTAATCCCCCTTCATTTCAAAGGTAGCGGCGCGGGTCCCTCCGCGCCACCCATTACCCAAAAAGATTAAGAGTAGGATTAGGGGTAAGATTAAGACGCAGGCAAAAAAAAAGGCCGCCCTTTCGGACGGCCTTTCAAAAATTATCTCAAGCTTATCGACGCTTAGCTTCGACGAGGCGCTTCTCTTTAACTTGGTTAGCAGCCTTACCGATACGGTCGCGCATGTAATACATGCGAGCACGCATTGTAACTGACTCACGATCGATCTCGATCATCTCGATTGTTGGGCTGTGAACTGGAAAGACCTTTTCAACACCCACACCCGATGCGATACGACGCACAGTGAATGTTTCGTGGATACCGCCACCCTTGCGAGCGATAACGATGCCAGCGAAAACCTGGATACGTGTCTTGTCACCTTCTTTAACCTTTAGGTGAACGCGAACGCCGTCACCGACTTTAAAGTCTGTGCGGTCACTCGTTAGTTGATCTTTTGTGATTTCTTCTAGGATTGCTTGGCTCATGGCTGGAATTCTGTGTTGTCTAAAATGTCGGGGCGTAATTGCCGTGTTTTTTCAATCGATTGCTCGCGTCGCCATTTTGCGATAGCACCGTGATCTCCTGAAAGTAAAACCTCAGGAACATGCATGCCGCGGAAGTCCGCAGGACGCGTGTATTGAGGAAAGCCGAGCAACGTGGTCATAAACGATTCCTCCGTCAAGGATTTTTCGTCACCTAAAAATCCAGGCACAAATCGGCTCACACAATCGATCAAAACTGCAGCCGCCAGAGTGCCATTGGTCAATACATAGTCGCCAATGCTGATTTCACGATCGATCAACTCATCACGCACGCGCTGATCCACCCCTTCATAGTGCCCACTCAGTATAATTAAATGCTCCTCTTTCACTAATTCTCGGGCTAGCTGACTCGTGAGCGGCTCTCCATCGGGCGCCATATAGACGACTTTCGTGCTTGGGCGGCGCAGTTCTTCGACCGCCGCAAAAATCGGCTCGGGCTTCATCACCATACCGGCCCCGCCCCCAAAGGGCATTTCGTCGGTTTTGCGGTGTTTGTCGGTGGCCCAGTCGCGTAATTGATGCGTATCGGCGCGGATCAGGCCGTTTTTTTGCCCCCGCCCTAGCATACTGGACGTTAAAAAACCCTCTACCATTTCTGGGAAGAGGGTTAGAATATCAAACTCGAGGTGCACGAGAGCAGTCGGTCGAGCTTCCCGCAACGGGAATCAAATTGATTTACGCTTCAGCTTCAGCAGCTGCTGGAGCTTCGCGGCGAGCCTTACGGATTAGGCTGGCTGCAGTGTCGGTTGGCTTTGCGCCTACGGACTTCCAATAGTCAACACGATCCAGCTTGATTTTTACTTCATCCTCAGCGCGCTTAGCTTGAGGCTCGTAGGTGCCAAGCACTTCGACGAAGCGGCCATCGCGACGAGCGAGCGCTTCAGTNACTACCATGCGGTAGAATGGACGGTGGCTTGCGCCATGACGTTGGAGACGGATTTTAAGTGCCATAATGAAAAGTTGCTATAGATGTCAGGGCCGAGAAAGGCCGGAATTTTGGAAAGCGAGAAAAAAGGCGGTCTAAAGCCACCTGTCAAGCGCGGAGACAGATAAAATCAATCTGGACGCACCACATCGGGAGAATCAGTCCATGGCAGTGGAAAGGCGCTTTTTTGCCAATCCTTGCGTTCCTCCCCAATTTTCGCGAATTCGTCTTCCTCTCCATCGATCAAGATTCCAGAGAATTTATAGCGATTTTCCTCTCCAGTCATGCGCACAGTGCGTTTACCGCTGTAGGAAACCAGCGTGCGCGGGGTGGTGTAATCAATCTGGCGAATTTTAGACATGAAGGAGCGGATAGTTGCTAGTGTATAGTAGATAGCAACAAAATCCTAAATACAAACTGAACTCACATCACTACCCACCAACAACTCCTCTTAAAGTTTGCATTCACCACATTCACGAATTGTCTCTAACTATTATGGCAAAAATCATTTTTGAAAAATCCGGCGTCTCCTTCGAATGGACAGGTGACGAAGAAAGCATCCTCGAACTCGCGGAGGCGAACGACCTCGATCTCGACTACGGTTGCCGCATGGGTAACTGCACCGCATGCCAACAGGAAATCACCTCTGGCGAAGTCGAATATCCGAATGGCCATACTGGCGAGCCCGATGATGGCTATGCTCTACTTTGCTGCTGCTCCCCGAAAGGTGATGCAGATGTTACGATTAAGGCGTAACCGTTGGGGACAGCTACCCCTGACAAACTTCCACGCGCTCAAACGTTTTCGCTAACCCGGTCGCTGGATCAATTTCGATCAAGCATCCGCATATCCGCACATCGTCTTCCGCAACGGGAAAACGGCGCTTCATTCCATCCAGAAAACTGGCGATCACTTGTCCAACATCACGCCCCAGCACGGAGGCATAGGGGCCGCACATACCAGCATCACTTAAATAAGCCGTCCCCTTAGACAGAACACGCCCGTCTGCAGTCGGCACGTGTGTATGCGTGCCGACAACCGCCGCCGCACGGCCATCCAAATGCCAACCCAATGCGATCTTCTCTGAAGTCGCTTCCATGTGCGCTTCCACAAAAACCGCATCGCACTGGTCCGCGAGCTCGGCGAGTTTCGCATCTGCCATAGCAAACGGACAACTTGATTTCAAAGTCAGATAGTTCCGCCCGAGCACAGTAAACACACCGAGACGAAAGCCCGCCTTCTCGATAACAAGATGTGTGCGACCAGGATTATTCTCTGGTAAGTTCGCGGGGCGACATACCGTATCCAATTCATCGATCTCGTTTTCAAAGTTTTTCTGATCCCAAACATGATCCCCGAGAGTGATCGCATCGATACCTGCCACAGTTAATTCTTCGACAATCTTTTTCGTAATCCCCGCGCCGCCTGCCGAGTTTTCCGCATTGGCGACCACAAAGTCCGCACCCAACTCTTCACGTAGCGAAGCCAGCCGCGCTTTCACAAAGGTGCGCCCCGGTCGTCCGACAATGTCTCCTAAAAATAATAGCTTTGGCATATCGCACACGCTGAAAGGATCCGCCACAAGCCGCAAGCCAGATTCCCTCGAACCTCCCTCCCTATGGGTTGCGACCACCGGGTTTCGGTCAACAGTTTTTCATTCATCCAATCAGCGAACAGTATCCGCCTCATAACCAAGCCCGATTTCAGCACGCCACCAATCGAGCGCTTTCAGATTCCCAAGTGTATCATCAAACCGCATACCCACCGCCTTAGCACCGATCGGCTGACCTCGGAGTTCCGCAGCAAAGGCATCGACCTCATACCGATAAAGTGACGTATCCTGATTGGGCTGATGCACATCTGGCTCCTTCCGCTCATCCTTATAAACGCGCACCTCGCCATCACAAAACCAGGCCTGATCAACTTCAATCCGACCTTTCTCGCCATAGATGACCGCATTCCTGCCAGCATTGACGCGCATCGCACAAGTCAACTTCGCTAAAATATCACCTTCAAAACGCAAGGTCGCCATAGTCCACATGTCGGTTTTGGTCTGTGGATCCAGATGCCCTACGGCTTTCAACTCCAGTGGCTCTGCAAACAATCGGTCTTGCGCCCGCCCTGCAATCAAACGCGCAAACGACATCGTGTAACAGCCCAAATCCAAAATAGAGCCCCCGCCTAGCTCTTTGGCTTGGTGACGGCCCTCGGGCTGCTCACCTCCATTGAAACAAAAATTTGCTTCAATTAAACGGACCTTACCAATCGCTCCAGACTCGACGAGGTCGACCACTTTCTGAGTCTGTGGATGATGACGATACATAAATGCTTCGCGCAATAAACGACGTTTATCTAGAGCAGCTTTTTGCGCTTGCTTCGCCTCGCGGAGGTTCATCGTCAGCGGTTTTTCGCAAAGCACATGCTTGCCCGCATAAACACAATGCTTGATCCACTCCATATGAAACGGGTGCAGCGTCGCAATATAAACGGCTTCCACTTCTGAGTCGGCCAGCATCGCCTCATAGCTTCCATACGCACGTGATGCACCATGCTTTTGAGCAAATGCCTGCGCCTTTTCTACATCTCGCGACGCCACTGCATGCAATACACTATTATCAGCCTCATTAACTGCCTTCGCAAAGGCATTGGCGATATTCCCACAGGCAAGTATGCCCCAACGCACAGGTTTTAATTCACTCATTGTTTAAGCATCAGAATAGCAACACCACACACATACAACCACCAACTATTCACTATCCACTACAAAGTCATCGCTTCACGCATCGCCTTCGGATAATTACTCGAGATCGAAGTCACACCAAAGTCTGCATAACGTCGGGCATCGTCAGGATCATCGACCGTCCAGATATTCATCTCCAAGCCCGCATCGAGAACCGCCTGCACCATTTCGCGATGAATCCCCGAGTGACAACGCAGCCCGAGCCCCTCACATTGTAGTTCCTTCGCCGTCTGCAACACATTGTCCAACTTCAGTTTCGACCGCCCCAGCCAATTCGACTGCACGTCGATCAACCAATACACCGCCAACTCAGCACGCCGCGCTTTCAAAGCACGCACCATATCCGTATCAAAGACGATAATCACAACTTGCTTCATATCCACCGCAGCAGCGTCCAGAACATCGAATAGAGGCGTCAAAATCTCTTCACCCGTCTTCAGCTCAATCAATAGGCGCTTCCCCGCCGGAACATCCACCAGCCATTCACTTAAAAAAGGGATTCGCTCACCCACAAAAAGGGGGCCCTTCCACGCACCCACATCGACCTGCTGCAAGTCCTGATCAGTATGCGCTTCNACTACAAGCTTACGGTCCCCCACTCGCTCTGTGTCCGCATCGTGTATGCACACCACTTGGCAATCCGAAGTCAGCCGCACATCACACTCCAGCCCATCCGCGCCTTCCTTCCAAGCCTGCCGCACCGCAGCGAGCGTATTTTCCGGAGCCACCCCCGAAGCCCCCCGATGCGCAATCACTTTAGGGATGTATTTCATGTTGAAAAGAGTAACCGATCCTCCCCAAAATTCGATCCCAAAATCCAACAGAACATATTATATAGCCGCCCGCATCTAAGCCTTAATCCTACTCATACCACTCAGTAAGAGTAGGNTTAAGACGGGAGCAAAGAATCACCGATTCAAAATTGCTACGCCATCTNTAGTAAACCTCCGTCAATGTTGGACGTTCGTTGTTCGACGTGGTCCGGTCTTTCATTTTATGAAATCCGGTCTTGTCGTGCTTTCGCACTCGGAACAATGTTCCCGCTTTAAGACTTTAAAGCATATGCAACCGATCATTCTCCAAGGCCGCCAGGCATTCTCCGATTTCCGTCTCACCGCGCTTAAAAACGCGCTCAACGAAGCGATTGCCTCATCGTCAGCCACATCAGAGATAAAAGGTAACGGCGCGGGTCCCTCCGCGCCATCCCCGATCGCCACAATCGACGCCGTCGAAGTCTATTTCATCGAGTCCGACAACATCCTCGACGACACCACCACCGAGCGCGCCTTTGCCCTACTCGCTACGGAAAAGCACTTTAGCCGCGGAAACGACGGAGGCTTCTTCGTCACTCCACGCAAGGGCACCATCTCTCCTTGGTCCAGCAAGGCGACCGATATCTTTCACAACTGCGGGATCAACGCCATCGCCCGCGTCGAGCGTGGCATTCACTTCATCCTCACCACTGAGGACGGCCTCGTGCTCGGCATGGCCGACCTCGGTCTCGCGCTCCTTGCACTGCACGACCGTATGACCGAGGCGGTCTACGACGACGTTTCCGACTTTTTCCGCCACTTCGAGCCTGGCGAGCTGCGCACCGTGCCCCTCATGGCCGAAGGACCCGAAGCCTTTTACAAGGCCAACGTCGACTGGGGGCTCGCCATGTCACCCGACGAAATCGACTACCTCGTCACCGCTTACCAAAAGATGCAGCGCGACCCGACTGATGCCGAACTCGTCATGTTCTCGCAGGTCAACTCCGAGCACTGCCGCCACAAGATTTTCAACGCTGACTGGATCGTCGACGGCGAGAAGAGCGATATTTCCCTCTTTGGCATGATCCGCAACACCCACAAGCTCAACCCCGAAGGCACCCTTGTCGCCTACTCCGACAACTCTGGCGTGCTCGAAGGCTTCCCCGCCGACTGGTGGGAAGTCGATCAAAAGGACGGCAGCTTCACCTACCGCAAAACACCCAGCCAGCTAGATATTCTTTGCAAGGTAGAGACCCACAACCACCCCACCGCGATCTCGCCCTTCCCCGGGGCCGCGACCGGTGTCGGCGGTGAAATCCGCGACGAAGGTGCCACCGGTATCGGCGGCCGCCCCAAGGCCGGCCTCGCCGCATTCATGGTTTCCAATCTCGAAGTCCCCGGCTACACCCAGCTATGGGAAAAGCACATCGCTGAGCACCCCAGCCGCATGGCGTCCCCGATGGACATCATGATCGAAGCCCCAATCGGAGGTGCCGCCTTTGGTAACGAGTTCGGCCGCCCACAACTCTGCGGCATGTTCCGCACCCTCCAGCTTGAGCACAACGGCCAACACCGCGGCTACCACAAGCCCATCATGTGCGCCGGCGGCATGGGCAACATGAAGCGCGAACACGTCGAGAAGAAAGACATCCCGCCCACAGCACTCATTCTCCAGCTCGGCGGACCGGCCATGAAGATCGGTCTCGGCGGCGGCGCAGCCTCCTCTATCGGTGCCGGCTCCCAGTCTGAAGCCCTCGACTTTGACTCCGTCCAGCGCGGCAACCCTGAAATGGAACGCCGCTGCCAACAAGTGATCGACGGCTGCATCGCCCTCGGCGCGGACAACCCCATGCTCTCCATCCACGACATCGGCGCCGGCGGACTCTCCAACGGCCTGCCCGAGCTCGTCGAAGCCACCGGTGGACGCTTCCACCTGCGCAATATTCACAACGAAGACTCCTCCATGAGCCCCATGGAGATCTGGTGCAACGAATCCCAAGAGCGCTACGTCATGGCCGTCATGCCCGACCGTATCGACGCCTTTTCCGCACTCTGCGAACGCGAGCGCTGCCCCTTCGCCATCGTCGGCGAAGCCACCGACGACGGACAACTCGTGCTCGAAGACTCCCACTTCGAAAACAACCCTATCGACATGGAAATGGGCGTCCTCCTCGGCAAGACCCCGAAGATGCTCAAAGACGTCACCCGCCTCGTCGAAGACCACGCCGAGCTAGACGTATCCGAGATTCAACTACCCGACGCCATCGACCGCGTGCTCCGCTTCCCCGCCGTCGCCAATAAGAA